>CDYU01037441.1_pt1 | contig 89119 bp, 70 predicted proteins | sample 480701 | NCBI WGS metagenome assembly CDYU01 (sample SAMEA3182105, study PRJEB8094) | gut metagenome | biome: human; feature: gut; material: Stool; isolation source: human stools | place: Canada | collected 2013-02-26 | reverse complement strand
TTGCATGCCTTGTCATAAATGCATTCGGTAATCTGTTTGCCGGCTGTATTTACGTAACCCCATTTGCCGTTCAGTTGGACTGTCGCGAAATCGTGGTGGAAATTGCATGCCTTGTCATAAATGCATTCGGTAATCTGTTTGCCGGCTGTATTTACGTAACCCCATTTGCCGTTCAGTTGGACTGTCGCGAAATCGTGGTGGAAATTGCATGCCTTGTCATAAATGCATTCGGTAATCTGTTTGCCGGCTGTATTTACGTAACCCCATTTGCCGTTCAGTTGGACTGTCGCGAAATCGTGGTGGAAATTGCATGCCTTGTCATAAATGCATTCGGTAATCTGTTTGCCGTTGAGGTTTACATATCCCCATTTGCCGTTCAGTTGGACTGTTGCAAAACCGTGGTGGAAGTTGTTAGCCTTGTCATAAATGCATTCGGTGATCTGCTTGCCGTCTGTATTTACGTGTCCCCATTTTCCGCCCATTTGTACTGTCGCGTAACCTTTCCAATCCAGCTGGACAGTCGCGTAACCGAAGTGGAAATTGCAGACCTTGTCATAAATACACTTTGTAATAAACTTTCCTTCGCTATCTATAAAACCATACTTGCTGTCAATCACGACGGCAGCGTACCTGTTTTTGAAATTGTATGCTTTGTCGAAAATGAAACCGGTTATGTTTTTGCCGTTGCCATCGATGTACCCCCATTTGCCGTTGAACTCTACCGCAGCCTTTCCGTATTTGAATGTGTATGCGTTGTCGTAGATGCAGTCAATGACTACATCTCCTTTGTTGTCGATGTATCCCCATTTGCCGTCGATCCGAACCGGGGCAAGCAACTTTATATCTGCCTTGCCTTTAAGTATAAGAACATTTCCCCATTGATCGTACGAAATTATTGCATCGGATTGTTCTGCTGCAGGAATCTGGCCGAAAAGTCCGACCTGTTCGAATCGTGGAGCTATTACGGTACTGCCCTTGGTGTTGATAAATCCCCATTTGCCATCTTGCTTTATGCCGGCCAATCCTCCGTTGAACGGGCTCCGTCCATCATATGCAAACTCGATTACGGTCTCTCCCTTGTCGTTTATGTAACCCCACTTCCCGCCGGACTTGACGGCGGCAAGGCCCTGGCTGAACTTGTCTGCACCGTCATATTTGAAATCTATAACAACGGAGCCTTTTGAGTTGACGTATCCCCATTGGCCGTTTTTCCCCTGTTTCGGTTTCAGATCCTGCCCGGCAGCGGACATGGCAATCATGCTGCAGACGACAAGTATAATCAGTTTTTTCATGTTGTTCAGGGTTAAAAGTCAAAGGTTTTATTGCGTTTTTCAGAACTCCATGCTTTTCCACGTCTGTGCAAGGGCAGGTGCGACCGTTACTGTCGGGGTCTGCGGCTTCGAGTTCTCGACAATGGCCGTACGGCCTACCTGTTCGGTGATGTAGTCGCCCAGTTCGCCGTAGGTTACGTTGCCTTTGGTCTGCTGCAATTTCTTGAGCAGATAGTAGGTGAACAGTCCGTGTCCCTTTTCGCGGTATGGGTATGCCGTCTCGTCGCCCTGCGCTGCCGAGAAGACAACCATCTTGCCCGTCGGAGCGTCGGCCCTGGCCTTTATCGCAACGCCGCGTGCCGATGCCAGCATCATGCCGTCACGTGCCGTGCCGCTGAAGCAGGCATCGAGGAAAACCGTAACCGAACCGGCCGGAACGCTGCCCAGCCTGTCGTAGAGGTCCGAGAGTTTGTATCCTGTCGAGACGTTGTATCCGTAACCGTCAACGGGCAGCAGGTATGAAGCTCGTGTCGACTCGTCGGGTATGCCGTGTCCGGCATAGTAGAAGATGATGTCGGCCGAGCCCTTGTATGTCTTGGCTACGCGGCACACCCAGTCTATCTCGGCCCGCATGTTGTTGAGCGTGGCATCGGCCACATAGTGCACGTTCTTCTCGGGAAGGCCGAGAGTCGTCGTGCAGTACTTGCGGAAAGTTTCGCCGTCGTTGCGGGCGAACTCCACCTTCGATTCGCGCTGGTAGTTCTCGTTGGCGATTATCACGGCGAATGTCGATGCGGCATTGCTGATGCGGCCCGACGGTATGTCGACGTCGACATCGGCCTTGCCAACCGAGATGTTGACCGTCGAGATGTTCTGGCTGCCGCCCTTGCCGCCGTCACCGTCGGCCATGACGATCTCTATCGGGTCGAAGTTGTAATCGACCTGCGCAACGGTGTAGTTCAGCGATGCCGTGTTGCTGTATTTGTATATCTTGTCCGACGGGAAGGCGAGCATCAGCTCGGCCAGCGCAATGAAGTCGTTCTCGATGAAATAACGCGGGTAGAACCTCACCTTGCTCCACTTCTTTTCGAATGTGGGGGCCTCGGACAGCGGCACCGGTACGAGCAGACGACCGTACTCTTTGGCATTGAGCATGAATACCTCGTTGTCGGCATCGTATCCCTCGATGGTGACCTGAAGTGGCGTCGAGTTGCGGGCTATGTACTCCTTTTCGGCCTCCTTTGTCAACTCCTCGATCTTGCGGTTGCGGGTCTGCTGGTTGACGCGTGCCTGCCAGTCGGCGGTCTTTTCGTACATTCCCTTCTGCTGCCACGTCTTGATGCGCGATTCGACATAGAGGCGGGCGAAACTCGAGAAGCATTTGCCGTAACGCTCATGGGCTTCGTTTACGGTGTCATACTCGCAAGGGACTACCGTGCGTCCCGATGCGGTTATCACACCGTATTTGTCTCCTATGCGAACCGTGGCGGTGCCGTTGCTGAAGTTGGAGCCCTGCTTGTACTTGAATTCGATCGCCTCCTCTCCCTTGAGATTTAGATAACCGCACTTGCCGTCCCGGTATGCCAATGCCAACCCCTCGTTGAACGTGTATATCTTGCTGTACTGCGGAGCTGCCAACATATTGCCGTTCATGTCGATAATGCCCTGTTTGCCGTTGACCGTTACGCATGCCACGCCGTCGGACTGGAAATTCTCGGCGTAATCGTACTGATGTTTGATTACGGTCTTGCCGTTATGGTCGACATAACCGTATTTGCCGCCATAACGGCTGGGGGTGAGCTGCTGGTAAGCGAACTCCTGCCCGAAGGCGATTGATGTTGTTATGGCAGCCGCTGCGAGGAGCGTAATAAGGCGTTTCATATCTTTGTCGGTATCGCTGTGTGTTGCTGTTTTCGGGTTATTGTTTGATGGTTACGACCTTCTGCACCATGGTCATCTGTGCATCGCGCGTACGGCACCTGGTAAGCCACTTGTGGAAGTCGGCGAAGTTCAGCTGGCGCGGCAGCTCGTCGGTGGCGTAGAGGTCATTGGCTTTGGTGAACTCGTTCGGCGAGAAGATGATGTATATGTTGTCATGTTCGACACTCCGCGGAGTGGTCATTACGTACTCGTCGACGACAGGGCGTTCGTCGCGTTCGGCCTTGTCTATCGAGAAAAATATGTATTCGCGGCCTCCGACAATCCGAGCCTGGCCGTCGGTGTCGTTCATGTATGGGAGCAGACAGTATGCCGTCTGTTCTGCATCGACCATGTAGACGGCAAGGTAGCCGTCAGTCGGCGAACTGAAATAGAGATAGAACTGGTCGCCGTTCTTGAAGGTTTCGCTTTCGAATGCGGGATCGGCCTCCTTGCGCAGGATCTTGGCCGTGAAATCGACTTTCGCCGCCACGATCTCGCGCGCCTTGCCCCATACCCGGCATATTACTACCTGCTGTCCCGTGTACTCGTCAACAAGGAACTGGAACTCCGTGTCGCGCGTATTGGAGAGCCATTCTCCCTTGACGTCGCTCTCGTTGAGCGACAGGAAATCGACCGTCGACTTGCCGGTGTCGTTTTTGATAACCGTGGAGTTCGACTGTGTGATGACCGTGCCGAAAGCCTCGGCTATGGCCTCCGTGCGGGCACGTTTCTCGGCCGTGCGGCGTGCTTCCGCCATGGTTACGTTGTCGGGGACGACGTATCGGTATTCACCGTATACGTTCTGTATTTTCTGTGCCGGTGCCGCCTGAAAAACCATCGTCATGGCCGCTGCGGCTATGAAAGTATATATCGCTCTTTTCATGATTTGATGCATCTGCTCCTGCTTTGCATTTTAACCGCCGACACCATACCCAGCGGAGTGGGTATGGTGTGGCAGTGTCAAGCGGCGGACACTGCATGTCCGCCGCAGAGAATATGTCTGTCGACGATTAGAATCCCAGAGCCTTGTCGAGCTGCTCGGCGAGTTTGTCGCCCTTCTTGCGCAACTCTTCGCGGATAGGCTCCTTGGCGTCGTTCAAGGCAACGGTCGTGCTGTAGGCTACGCGAACCAGTACCTCTACCTGCTTGTTCTTGAGTTTGCGGTAGCACTCTACGATGGGTACCACGCGGCCGATCTTGGTGGTGATGAAGTTCTTGCTTGCCGATACCGACTCTACGACCGATGCTGCCTGCTCGGCGGCCATCTGGTTGTTCGAAACCTGGTTCTCGACAATACGGGTGATTTCGGTCTCGATCTGGCCTGCAAGGTTCTGCTTTGCAAGTTCGAGAGCCTGCATCTTGCCTGCATCGTAAACTTCACCTACCGACTGTCCTTCCGACATCAGATACTTGGGCAGAAGGTTCTCGTCGAGTTCATACTGCATGTTGTAGGCACGGTCGAGCTGCTTCTCGAGCGGAAGTGCTCCGGGCGATACCACCCACCCCTGCTTTGCAAGAGCCTTTGCCTCCTTGCGCGCAGCCTTGCTTGCCTTGGCATTGAGCTCGCTCTTCGACATCTTCAGGATCTCCTTGCGCTCCTTGTTGATATCCTTTGCACTCTGTGCGGATACGGTTGTGGCTCCTACAAGAAGGGCGAGCGCCATTACGAAAAGTTTTTTCATAACAGTTTGTTTAGTTTTTGCGCCACCCGCACCCCGATGGACTGAAGTTTACGATTCCGGACAGCGTGGTGCAGAAATTCACTCTATCCGACTATGCCCGGCATGATGTCGTGTCGTGCGGCACGCTTCTGTCCCGGGGAATGGCAAATGTCATGTGCACCCTGGTTTGCGGCGGGCCCTTGTCGGATTTCGCGGATTTACGCGATCCGTATAATCATGGCGAATATAAGCATTTAATCCTTAATACGCAATATATTGGCTCGTAATATGCCTCATATGAATATTTTTTGCCGGCTGTGTTTGTCCCGCGGATTTTATTTCGCGTAGGAAACGGCCCTCGTTTCGCGTATGACCGTGATTTTCACCTGTCCGGGATATGTCATCTCGTCCTGGATCTTCTTGGCTATGTCGTGCGACAGGCTTTCCGATTCGGCGTCGGAGAGTTTGTCCGCACCGACGATGACGCGCAGTTCGCGGCCGGCCTGGATTGCATAGGTCTTCGCTACGCCGGGGTATGACAGGGCTATGTCCTCCATCTCCTTCAGACGCTTGATGTACGATTCCACTACCTCGCGGCGTGCTCCCGGGCGTGCTCCGGATATGGCATCGCATACCTGTATGATCGGGGCGATGAGCGAGGTCATCTCCGTCTCGTCGTGGTGGGCGCCGATGGCATTGCATACGTCGGGTTTCTCCTTGTACTTCTCGGCCAGTTTCATGCCGATGATTGCGTGCGGCAGTTCCGGTTCGTCGTCGGGCACCTTGCCGATGTCGTGCAGCAGGCCTGCACGGCGGGCCGTCTTGGGGTTGAGACCCAGTTCCGCGGCCATGATACCGGCCAGATTGGCGGTTTCGCGTGCATGCTGCAACAGGTTCTGTCCGTATGACGAACGGTATTTCATCTTGCCGATGAGACGTATGAGCTCAGGGTGCAGACCGTGTATTCCGAGGTCAATGGTCGTACGCTTGCCGACCTCGACGATCTCCTCCTCGATCTGTTTCTTGACTTTGGCAACGACCTCCTCGATACGTGCGGGGTGGATACGGCCGTCGGTAACCAGCTGGTGCAGGGCCAGACGGGCTATTTCGCGGCGTACGGGGTCGAATCCGCTCAAGATGATGGCTTCGGGAGTATCGTCCACGATGATCTCTATGCCGGTTGCGGCCTCCAGCGCGCGTATGTTGCGGCCCTCGCGGCCGATGATGCGGCCCTTGACCTCGTCGCTGTCGATATTGAAGACCGTTACCGAGTTCTCGATGGCCGTTTCCGTGGCCACTCGCTGTATCGACGATACGATGATGCGCTTGGCCTCCTTGGTAGCGGTCATTTTGGCCTCTTCGATCGTCTCGTTGATGTATGTGGCAGCATCGGCCTTGGCTTCGGCCTTCATGTTCTCGATGAGGGTGTTCTTTGCCTCCTCGGAACTCATGCCCGAAATCTGCTCAAGGCGCATGTTCTGCTCCTTCATCTTCTGGTTTATCTCCTCCTTCTTGTGCTCGATGAGCTGGAGCTGAGCTTCGAGCTGCTCCTTCAGGCGGGCATTTTCGCGGCTGCGGTTTTCGAGTTCACGCTGCTGGCTTTGGAGATTGGCCTCCATCTGCTTTACGCGCTGCTCGTTCTGGGCAACGCGCTGGTTGCGCTCGTTGACCTGCTTGTCGTGTTCGCTTTTGAGCTGTATGAATTTTTCCTTTGCCTGGAGCATCTTCTCCTTCTTGATCATCTCACCCTCGGCTTCCGCCTCCTTGATGATGGACTTCGATCGGGCGCGGACTCCCAGGAATGTAGCTACACCCGTTATGACGGAGACTGCTACGGCAATTACGATAATAGTTAAAGTTGCCATTATGTCATTTAATAATTAGTATATTTAGTATATAACAATAAAAAACCCGCACGGATTCCTTTTCTTGTTTGACGAATCTGCCGATAAGTCATGTGTGAGGGCTTCGTGAGATCGCAATCTTCCAACGGTGCGCGCGGCACACCCCGTGAGGGGTTAAGGCCTGATTTTGAAAGCCGAGGTTGCCTCAATGTAGTAAGTGTTCAGTTTCGCAAAGCTTAAGGAATCTATGCGGGTAGATTTCTTCCGTGTATGTAAAAGAACGTCTGTCTCTATATATAAAACGAAGTCATGCGATGTGTTATTGCCTCGTTCGGGCAGATCATATCCCGATCTTGTCGAGATAGCCTTCGATCTCCTCCGTGACGGCGGCAAGCCTTTTCACATCTTCATTGCCGACTTCGCGGCTTTGTGCCATGGCTATGTTCGAAATGGCCAGCTGCAGCGCCGACAATGCGAGGCAGTCCTGCTTGGCAAATCCGTCGATACGGGCCTTTTCGAACTTTGCTACATATGCATTCACTTCCCGTTCTGCCAGGCGGTAGAGCTCCTCCTTGACAGGGTCGATCGAGAGGGAGTAGTCCTTCCCGCCTATCTTGAGTTTTATGCTTTGTTTGCCTGACGTCTCCATTTCCCTATTCGGTCAATCCCTGTTTGCTGACAATGGCGATGCAACGGTCAACCTCCCGCATAAGACGGTTTACCCGGGCTCTTGCCTTGTCCTTGTTGCGTTTGTCTCCTGCCGCCAGTCCCTCGCTCAACTCCATGAGCGACAACTCCGACTCAAGGGTCTTGATGCGCTCCTGCAATTCGCGGTTCTCCTTTTTCAGGGCCATGCATTCGGCTGCAAGGTCGTCGCGGGACTTCGAGGCGCGTTTGTGCTCGTCGATGAGGCGGCGTACCTGCCGCTCGAGATTCTCTATGACTTCCTTGTTGGCCATCTTCGGCAGAAACTGTAATTAGTTCATAACCGACCCAAAGATAATCAAAAAAATAGAAATCGGAAAATCCGCGGGCACTTATGTTTAACTTTTGATTTCTCCGTAGAGGTCGTACTCTTCGGCCGCCGTTATCCGCACCGTGTGGAACGAACCGCGGAGCAACCGTTTGCCGTTAGCCTCGATGAGTATCTCCTGATCCACTTCGGGTGAGTCGTACTGCGAGCGGGCTACATAGTAGTCGCCCTGCTTCGAGTCGATTATGACACGCTCCTCGCGCCCGATGCGTTCGAGGTTGAGCTGCAGCGAGATTTCGCGCTGCAGGGCCATCAGTTCATCTACCCGCTGCTCCTTGACCTGAGGCGGGACATCGTCGCGAAGTTTCTCGGCCGAGTATGTTCCCTCCTCCTCGGAGTATGCGAAGACACCCATTCGTTCGAACCGCACTTCGCGCACGAACTGCTTGAGCTCCTCGAAGTCGGCGTCGGTCTCGCCCGGGTAGCCGACCATCAGCGTCGTGCGCAGCGCCATGTCGGGCATGGCCTTGCGCAGTTTTGCTATGAGTTCGCAGGCCTCGGCTTTCGTGTGGCGGCGCTTCATGGCCGCGAGCTGCGAGTCGGATATGTGCTGCAGGGGCAGGTCGAGGTATTTGCAGATCTTCGGTTCGCGCGCCATTACATCTATGACGTCCTCTGGGAAGCCGGTGGGGTAGGCGTAGTGCAGCCTTATCCACTCTATGCCGTCGATGCGGCAGAGGCGTTCGAGCAACTCGGCAAGGCGCCGGCGCCCGTAGAGGTCGAGCCCGTAGTATGTCGAGTCCTGCGCTATCACAAGCAGCTCCTTTACGCCGCCGGCAGCCAGCCTTTCGGCCTCCTCGACGATCTTCTCGAACGGGACCGATACGTGCGGGCCGCGGATCAGCGGTATGGCGCAGTATCCGCATTTCCAGTTGCACCCCTCGGCTATCTTCAGGTATGCATAGTGTTTCGGGGTCGAGAGCAGCCGCCGCGTGTCGAGATCCGCACGTTTGTCGGCCTCGAGCACGTCGATTATACCCTCGAGGTCGCGTGCACCGAAATATTCGTCCACTTCGGGAATCTCCTGCCGCAGTTCGTCGGCATATCGCTGGCTCAGACAGCCGATGACAAAGAGCCGTTCGATGCGCCCCGCGTTCTTTGCCGCCACGGCGTCGAGTATCGTGTCGATGCTCTCCTGTTTTGCGTCGCCGATGAACCCGCAGGTATTTATCACGACGGTTTTGGCGTCGGTGCGGTCGCTGTCGAATACGACGCGGTATCCTGCGGCGGCAAGTCTGGCCGACAGGTGCTCCGAATCGACGCGGTTTTTGGCGCAGCCGAGTGTGATGACGTTAATTTTTTCCATCTCCGAACAGTGCATTCACAAATTCCGTACGGTCGAAACGCCGCAGGTGGTCAATACCTTCGCCGATGCCGATGTAGCGCACCGGTATGTGGAAACGGTCGCTTATGCCGATGACCACACCGCCCTTGGCCGTGCCGTCGAGCTTGGTTATGGCCAGCGACGTGACCTGCGTGGCCTGTGTGAACTGTTTGGCCTGCTCGAAGGCGTTCTGCCCGGTCGAGCCGTCGAGCACGAGCATCACCTCGTGCGGGGCCGTCGGTATGACCTTGGCCATCACGTTGCGTATCTTGGTCAGCTCGTTCATGAGGCCCACCTTGTTGTGCAGGCGGCCGGCCGTGTCGATAAGTACGACGTCGGCCTTGTTGGCAACGGCCGATTTGAGCGTGTCGAATGCCACCGAGGCGGGGTCGGACCCCATCTCCTGGCGTATCATCGTGGCTCCGGCGCGCTCGGCCCATACGGCCAGCTGGTCGATGGCTGCGGCACGGAACGTATCGGCCGCCCCGATATATACCTTCTTGCCGGCGCGGGTGAGCTGCGCCGCGAGTTTGCCTATGGTGGTGGTCTTGCCGGCGCCGTTGACACCTACGACCATCACGACGTATGGCTCGCCTTCGCGGGCGTCGAGCCCGAAAGCGTCGTCCGAGCCTTCGGCCTCCTCCATCAGGCGTGCTATCTCGTCGCGGAGAATGCCCTGCAGTTCGGCGGCGTTCATGTACTTGTCGCGGGCCACGCGTTTTTCGATGCTCTCGATGATCTTGACCGTGGTCTCGACGCCGACGTCCGACGTGATGAGCACCTCTTCGAGTTCGTCGAGCACCTCGGCATCGACCGTGGTGCGTCCCGCAACGGCGCGTGCCAGTTTCGAGAAGAGGCCGCTCTTGGTCTTTTCAAGACCGGCGGCCAACTCCTCCTGGCTCTGTTTCGCCTCCTCGGGCGATACGTTCTCCTTTTTCTTGCCGAATAATCCGAAAAAAGCCATCTTATTGCTGCTATACGAACGGAATCTTCACGACCTCGGCGCGGATCAGGCGGTCGCGTATGATCACTGCGATCTGCGAGCCGACGGCGGCAAATTCCGATTTGACATATCCCAATCCTATGCCGACCTTGAGCGACGGCGACATCGTACCCGACGTTACGTGTCCGATGACATTGCCTTCGGGATCGGCCAGATCGTAGCCGTGGCGCGGAATGCCGCGGTCGATCATCTTGAAACCTACGAGCTTGCGCTTCGGACCCTCGGCCTTGAGCTTCTCCATGGCGGCGCGGTCGATGAAATCCTTGCCCTCGGCGAACTTGGTTATCCAGCCCAGACCGGCCTCGATGGGCGAGGTGGTGTCGTCAATGTCGTTGCCGTAGAGGCAGAATCCCTTTTCGAGACGGAGCGTGTCGCGGGCTCCGAGGCCTATGTTCTTGAGCCCGTACTCCTCGCCGGCCTTCCACAGAGCCTTCCAGAGGCGCGGTGCGTCCTCATTGGCTATGTATATCTCGCAGCCTCCGGCTCCGGTGTAACCCGTGATCGAGAGTATGGCGCTGCAGCCTGCAACCTCGGTCTTGCGGAAGGTGTAGTATGTCATCTCCTCGACGGGCTCGCTGCACATCTTCTGTACGATCTTCATGGCCAGAGGTCCCTGTACGGCCAGCTGACAGATCTCGTCCGAAGCGTTGTAGAGCTCCTTGCCGTGGCCGGCCTCCATGCCGAAGGCCTTGCCCTCGCGGCAGATGTGCTCCCAGTCCTTGTCTATGTTTGCGGCATTGACGCAGAGCATGTATGTCTTCTCGTCGAAGCGGTAGACCAGAATGTCGTCCACGATTCCGCCGCGGCCGTTGGGCATGCACGAATACTGCACCTTGCCGTCGAAGAGTTTCGATACGTCGTTGGTGGTGATGTGCTGCAGGAAGGGCAGCGCCTTGTCGCCCTTGACCCATATCTCGCCCATGTGGCTGACGTCGAATACGCCCGCCTTTTCACGTACGGTCATGTGTTCGTCGTTGATGCCCGTAAACTCGATGGGCATGTTGTACCCTGCGAATTCGGCCATCTTGGCTCCGTTCGCAATGTGGTATTCGGTAAATGCGGTGGTTTTCATTGCAGGATATGTGGTTTGTCAGTTTTGTTCACGTCTCTTTACGCCCATGCGCGGACAGCGCTTGAACTCCTTTGTGCGGTCGAACAGGTAGCGGTACGTCGTGTGCATCTTGTGCTTGGTGGCGCAGACGTAGGTCTCGATCATGCGGTTCATCACGGGGTTGAAGTCGCCGATCCATGCGAACTCGATGGTCTTGTAGTGGTTTTTGTCCGAACGTATGTATGTCTCGAGTATGTAGCGCATCATGCCCGACTCGACTCCCTTGCCGTGGAACTCGGGCGTAATGCCGAAGATTATGCCGAAGATGCGGTCGCAGCACTTGCTGACCTTGAGATCCCACATCAGGCGCAGTTTGTTGATCAGGTTGAGCTTGCCGTTGAACTTGCCAATCAGACGGTTGAGGTCGGGAACCATGATGAAGAACCCGATGGGCTCGTCGTTGAAGTAGGCGAAGAAGATGATGTTGGGGTCGATGATGGGCTTGAGGGTCTTGACCATCTGCTGTGCCTCCTCCTTGTCCATGGGCTTTACTCCGGTGAAGAGGGCCCATGCCTTGTTGTATATCAGCCGGAAACTCTCGGCGGCCTCGTCGAGATGCTTCATGTCGATGGGGGCGAAGCGGTAGCCCGGGGTCGACATCACACGCTTGGCGCGTTCATGTACGAGGGCGTTGATGTCGTCGTCGTAGACACGCCAGATGTAGGTGTTCTGGTTGAAGTAGTTCTGGAACCCGTAGTTCTCGAAGAGATCCTTGTAGTAGGGAGGGTTGTACGGGTTGGCGTAGAGCGGCTGGAACTCGTATCCCTGTACCAGCACTCCCCACCATGAGTCGCGCGAGCCGAAGTTTATCGGGCCGTCCATGGCCTCCATGCCGCGGCTTGCAAGCCACATGCGGGCGGCGTCGAAGAGCGTGTTGGCGAGCTCCTGGTCGTTTATGGCCTCGAAGAATCCGCAGCCGCCGGTGGGCTGGTCGTTGAGCGCGGCCATCTCGCGGTTGTAGAATGCGGCGATGCGGCCTACGACCTCGCCGTTGCGGTCATATGCGAGCCAGCGTATGGCTTCGCCGTCCACGAACATGTCGTTGCGCTTCGGGTCGAATACTTTCCTGATATCGTCGTCGAGCGGGCAGACCCAGTTGCGGTTGCCGCGGTATATGCGTTTGGGCAGGTCGAGGAATTCGCGCTCGTCCTGCGGGGTACGCACCTCCTTGAGGGTATATTTTACGTTATCCATCTGTATAAAGGTTCTTTTATCTTACAAAGATAGTGCAAGCCGAGTGCAAAAGCAAATTTATTTGCTTGTGCCGAGGCGCCGCCTGTCTAAACCGGGAAAAATCCCGGTAAAGTGTGCAAGCCGAGTGCAAAAGCAGGTTTATTTGCTTGTGCCGGGGTGCCGGCTTTTTATGTGGGTGCGGACTGTCGGAAAATGCGGAGCCGGAACTCTCGTATTTGCAGCTGCACTATGCGGATACGAACCTGTACTATTGTATGTAATATTCTGTATTTTAGAGATATAGTATCTGTTGAGCGGTGGTCTGAGATGAAAACTTCGATTTTCATTTGTCTCTGCGCTCTCCTTTCATTATCTTTGTTGTCATGAAAAGCGAAAGACTGATATTTGTAACAAACGACGACGGATATTCGTCGAAAGGATTCCAGGCGGCCATCGAAGTGGCCCGCCGTTTCGGCAATGTCGTGGCTGTAGCCCCCGAACGGGCGCAGAGCGGCATGAGCCAGGCGATAACCATATATAACCCTCTTTATGTTAACACCATACGTGCTGAAGAGGGACTTGAGATATATTCGCTATCCGGTACGCCGGTCGACTGCGTGAAGATGGCTTTCGACTACATGTTGCGGGACCGCAAGGTCGACCTCGTGATTTCGGGCATAAACCACGGCTCCAATTCGGCCGTGAACGTCCTCTATTCGGGTACCATGGGTGCCGCTATCGAGGGCAGTTTCTACGACTGCCCGTCGGTGGGACTGTCGCTGACATCGCACGATGCCGATGCCGACTTTACGGCTGCCGTATATTATGGTACGCAGGTTGTCGAGTCGGTGCTTGCCGCCGACATGCCGCTGCCGCTGTGCCTCAATGTCAACGTCCCGGTGGGTACGGTCGACGAGATCAAGGGTGTCAGGGTATGCCGCCAGACGCGCGGCTGCTGGCGTGAGGAGTTCTACTGCCGCCGCGACCCGCACAACCGCGACTATTTCTGGCTTACGGGCGACTTCCACAACAGCGAACCCGATGCCGAGGATACCGACGAATGGGCTCTCAACCATGGTTACGTGTCGGTTGTACCTGTGCAGGTGGACCTTACGGACTACGCCCAGATGGAACGGCTGAAGAAATTGATGTGACTGCAGAACACCAACCAATAAAAACAGACTGTCATGGAACTTTTTCTGAAGATCATGCTCGTGGCGGCCATAGCCACACAGTGCGTCGCTACGGCCTTTGCGCTGAAACTGGTGCATACGACAAAGTACAATTCGGTGTGGATTCTCTTCATCATCGGGTTCTTCATGCTGTCGGTGAATCTCGTGCTGCAGTTCATCGCGATAAGCAAGGCCGCGGCCATACCTGTGCCTACGTTCATTATCATGAGTACGACGGCTTCGCTGTGCATGTCGATTGGAGTAATGTACGCTCACAAACTGTTCAACTACATCGAACGGTTGAACCGCCAGCGTTCGCTCTTCAACAAGCGTATACTTACGGCCGTGCTGCGCACCGAGGAGAAGTCGCGCTCGCGCTTCGCCAAGGAGCTGCACGACGGTATGGGCCCGCTGCTTTCGTCGGCCAAGATGTCGCTTACGGCCTTGTCGTCGGAGAACGGTGCCGCCCAGCAGAAGGAGATAATATCCAATACGATATACGTCATCGACGAGGCCATACGCTCGCTGCGTGAAATATCGAACAACATGCAGCCGCAGGTGCTCAATGATTTCGGCCTGTCGCGCGCCGTGCGTAATTTCATCGACAAGAGCGTGTCGATACACAATATCAAGATACGCTTTACGACCAACCTGCGCAACGAACGCTTCGACTCCGATGTGGAGGTGATCATGTACCGTGTCATATGCGAGCTCATCAACAACTCGTTGAAACATTCGGGCTGCAAATCCATCAACCTATCGCTCGCATACACCAACGACATTCTCTCGCTTGAATATACCGACGACGGACGGGGTTTCAATCCGTCGGCAATGATGGATTGCGGAATGGGGTTGTCGAACATCTCCTCGCGCATAAACTCCCTCAACGGAACATTCGACATCACCAGCTCCAAGGGCAAGGGCATGCATGCCTCCATCGTGGTGAATACTCACGGGGTATAGCTGACATGGAAGAGGTGAAGATCATACTGGTCGATGACCATGCACTGTTCCGCAACGGACTGAACGGCCTGATCTCGATGCGCAGCGGCTATCGAGTCGTCGGGGAGGCTTCCGATGGCGCCGAATTTCTGAAGATGCTGCCGGTGACGGCCGTCGATGTGGTATTCATGGATATAGCCATGCCCGGTATGGGCGGGGCGGACGCCACGCGCGAGGCCCTGGCCCTGCGTCCGGACCTGAAGGTCATATGCCTGTCGATGTTCGGCGAGGAGAGCTACTATTCGCGCATGGTCGAGGCCGGCGCCAAGGGATTCCTGCTCAAGGATTCGAGCATAGACGAGGTTTTCGGGGCGATAGATGCCGTCGTTGCGGGCGGGAGCTATTTCAGCCAGAGCCTGCTGGCCTCCATATCGAGCCGCATGCACGGGGCCGAGGGCCATGCATGCGAGGAGCTGTCGTCGCGGGAGATTGAGATACTGCTCGGCATATGCCGCGGGTTGTCCAACCAGGAGATCGCCGACGAACTCTTCATATCGAAACGCACGGTCGATGCGCACCGTGCCAATATCCTCGAAAAAACCGGTTGCAAGAATACCGCCAGTCTTGTGGTATATGCCATTCGCAACCGTCTTGTGGACCTGTGACGGGCCTTGTTTCTCTGCGGCCGTGAGCGTTCAATCGCCGAAAACGGCGAATTCCGACGAGTGCGTCTGACAGAACGGGCAGTAGACGTCGCAGTTGCGGCTTTCGTACATGTTGCCGCAGTTGGGGCATACGCCGTATTTGATGTCGTCGTCCGAATTGCTGTCGCTCAGCTTCTCGAGAAACTCTATGTGCCGCCGGTTGCTTCCGTCGATCCATATCATGAGCCGTGCGATATAGCGGTTGCCGGCATCGATGGCGCGCTTGGCCGCCAGCCCGGCCGAAACGTCCAGACGGCGGCGTTCGTAGGCCAGGCTCTTCTCGATGTTCGCGCGGGTCGGGGTGTTTACCTTGACCATGACCGTGGGCGGAGTATATTCGCCGTTGAACAGTCTTGAGGCGTGTGCGCAGATGCGTTCGTGTACGCGTTCGGAGTGTGCCAGGGCGCGGAAGAGCCGTGCCGTTCCGCGGGCTTTGTCCGTGTCGGCGCGTTCGGCGTAGCTCTCGTAACGTATGCTTTGTACGTGTGCCGCAGCCGAACACTCGTTGAGGTACTCTACGGCCGTTTCCCAACGATTATCGTCGTAACGATGCATTCTCGTGTCGATGTTCACCGCCACGGTGATCGACGCCACGGCCAGCAGTAGCAGTATGAATATAAACGTATAAACGGGTCTCATGACTCTCCTGAATGACACCGTAGATGCGCATTTTTCGTGCCAATGCAACCGCGTGCATGAAAAAGCCGGATACCCACACTCGGGTATCCGGCTTTGGCTTTCCGTATGGGATTATACGTTACAGACGCTTCTTGATCTCCTTCGAAGCCTCCTCGTATCCCGGTTTGTCGAGCAGGGCGAACATGTTTTTCTTGTAGGCCTCGACACCCGGCTGGTTGAACGGGTTGACGCCGAGCATGTATCCGCTGATGCCGCATGCCTTCTCGAAGAAGTAGAGCAGGGCGCCGATCGAACGCTCGTCGATGCGCGGGATCTCGATGCGGATATTGGGCACGTTGCCGTCGACATGGGCCAGCTGTACGCCGAGCTCGGCCATCTTGTTGACCTCGGAGATGCGTTTGCCGGCCAGGAAGTTCAGGCCGTCGAGGTTCTCCTTGTCGGCCTCGATGACAACCTTGTATGCCGGTGCGGCTACCGATATGATGGTCTCGAAGAGCGTGCGCTCACCCTCCTGTATGTACTGACCCATCGAGTGCAGGTCGGCGGTCAGCGTTACGCTTGCTGGGAAGATGCCCTTGCCCTCCTTGCCTTCGCTCTCGCCGTAGAGCTGCTTCCACCACTCGTTGATGTACTGCAGGCGCGGCTCGTACGATCCGAGGATCTCGATCTTGCGGCCCTCGTTGTAGAGTGCGTTGCGGACGATGGCGTATTGTGCCGAGGGGTTCTCGTCGATGCTCTTGTCGGCAGCCGTGGCCTTCTCCATCTCGACGGCACCGGCAACCAGCGCCTCGATGTCCACGCCGCCTACGGCCAGCGGAAGAAGTCCTACCGGAGTGAGTACCGAGAAACGGCCGCCGACGTTGTCGGGAATGACGAACGTGGGGTAGCCCTCGTTGTCGGCCAGTGTCTTCAGTGCGCCGCGTGCCTTGTCGGTGATGGCAACGATGCGTTCTTTTGCTTCGGCCTTGCCGTAACGGCGCTCGATCTCCTCCTTGATGATGCGGAATGCGATGGCCGGTTCGGTCGTCGTTCCCGACTTGGATATCACGATTGCGGCGATCGAGTGCTCCTTGAGTGCTTCGAGCAGTTCATAGGTGTAGTCCTCCGAGATGTTCTGTCCGGCGAATACGACCGTGGGGTTCTTGTGCTCCTTGTGGAGGAACTCGAACGAATTGCTCATCGCCTCGAGTACCGCTTTGGCGCCGAGGTACGAACCTCCGATGCCTATGCAGACAACCACGTCGGCCTTGGCGCGCAGACGCTCGGCCTGTGCCTTTATCGATGCCAGCTCGTCGGCCGAGATTGATGACGGAAGGTTTACCCAACCCAGAAAATCGTTGCCTGCGCCCTTGCCCGAGTAGAGCAGTTCGTTGGCGCGTGCGGCTTCGGCTTTCGCCTCGGCGGTGAGTTCGATGCCTGATTTGCGAATGTCAAGTTTGATCAGTTCCATGATGTATTGGTTTTATATCAAATTAGATGTCAGTTCTTTCATCTTTTCGCGTACCGATGCCCCGTGGTACAGCACCTCGTAGACCATGTCGGCAATAGGGGTGGATACGTGGTTGCCGAGATGTGTGTGGCGTATGCAGTCTGCGGCGTAGTATCCCTCGGCGATCATTGTCATCTCGTTGAGGGCGCTCTTGACCGAGCAGCCGTGGCCTATGAGAAGTCCCAGCCGGCGGTTGCGGCTGTATGTCGAGTAGCATGTCACGAGCAGGTCGCCGAGATAGGCAGAACTGCGCGTGTTGCGTTCGCCGGGAAAGCAGTGGTTGAGAAAGTTGCTCATCTCCATGGCGCAGTTCGAAATGAGTACGGCCAGGAAGTTGTCTCCGTATCCGAGCCCCACGGCGGAACCTACGGCTATGGCGTAGATGTTCTTCATGATCGCAGCATACTCCACGCCGTGCATGTCGGTCGAGTAGGAGAGGCGTATGTAGTCGGTGGCAAACATCGCGCCGAATTCATGTGCGCGCCGTTCGTCGGGGCATACGGCCGTGAGGTACGACAGCCCTTCGCGTCCGACCTCTTCGGCGTGCGACGGTCCGGTTATTATGCCGGTGCGCTCCTCGTTAAGGCCGTAGCGTTGCGTCACATAGTCTATGACAGTCTGGTATTCGTCGGGGATTATGCCCTTTACGGCCGAGATTACGAACTTGTCGCGGAGCGGCACCTCGAGCGGCTGCAGGAAAACCTTCAGGAATGCCGACGGAACGGCCAGGACTACCGTATCGGCTTCGGCCACGGTCGCGTTGATGTCGTCCGACAGCACAAGACGCGATATGTCGAACTTGACGTCGCGCAGGTACTTGCAGTTGCGTCCGGTCGTGCGCAGTGATTCGAGTACGTCGGGGTTGCGTATGTACCATCTGACCTCGATGCCGCGCTCGCTCAATACCTTGACTATGGCCGTAGCCCAACTGCCGTATCCGATGACGGCGCATTTGCCCGTTCCTGGTGTTAGGTTTGTCATTTGCAGACTGCTTTTCGGTTAAATACCCGGCAAAAGTAACGAAAAATCGTGACATTCTTACCTGTCCGGCACAATTAGTTTCGAAGAGCCGGCCCGGCGGCGTTGTCGCCGGCATGCCGGAGTCTCCGTCGGTGCGCAATGAATAAAAAACGGTTTTTTGAGCCGAATAAATTCGATGCGGGCGTTATAATGTGATATCTTTTTCATATCTTTGCCAAGGTATGTGCGCATGTGCGTCGCAATGATTGCATGGTGCGTTTATTGTATTGATAATCAGAATAATTTGATATATGGGACTTTTTTCTTTGACACAGGAGCTGGCCATTGACCTCGGTACGGCCAACACCCTTATAATCTACAACGACAAGGTGGTGGTCGACGAGCCTTCGATCGTCGCCATCGACGTGCATACCGACAAACTTATCGCCATCGGACACAAGGCACGCCAGATGCATGAAAAGACCAATCCCAACATACGCACCATAAGACCGCTCAAGGACGGTGTGATCGCCGACTTCAACGCTACGGAGATGATGTTGCGCGGCATGATCAAGAAGGTGCGTACGTCGGGCAGCCTCTTCTCGCCTTCGCTGCGCATGGTCATCTGCATACCTTCGGGTTCGACCAACGTCGAGATCCGTGCCGTGCGCGATTCGGCCGACCATGCAGGTGCGCGTGAGGTCTACATGATTTTCGAGCCGATGGCTGCGGCTCTCGGTGCAGGCCTCGATGTGGAGGCTCCGGAGGGAAACATGGTCATCGACATCGGCGGCGGTACGTCGGAGATTGCCTGCATATCGCTCGGCGGTATCGTATGCTCCGAGTCGATAAACGTTGCCGGCGACGTCTTTACGGCCGACATTCAGAACTATGTGCGCCAGCAGCACAACATACGTATCGGCGAGCGTACGGCCGAGGCCATCAAATGCTCCATTGGCGCTGCCCTGCCCGAACTCGACGACGAACCGGAGGATTATATCGTAACGGGTCCCAACATGCTGACCGCGCTCCCGCAGACGGTTTCGCTCAGTTCGAACGAAATAGCCTATGCGCTTGAGAAGTCCCTCGTCAAGCTCGATGCCGCACTGATGAAGGTGCTCGAGAACATGCCCCCCGAGCTCTATGCCGATATCGTCAAGAACGGAGTCTACCTTGCCGGCGGCGGCGCGTTGATCCGCGGCCTCGACAGGCGTCTCTCCGAAAAGACGGGACTGCCGTTCCACATAGCCGAAGACCCGTTGCGCGCAATAGCCCGTGGTACGGGTATCGCGTTGAAGAATATCGACCGTTTCTCGTTCCTGATGAAGGGTTGACCTGCGCAGTCGGGGTATCGGCCGCGGCTCGGTGCTTCGGTTGGCTTTGCGGAGATGCCGTTGCGGCATCTCCGGCATCGTAAATGCATGGTACCGCTCCATGCCCTCATGATGGTCTAACAGTAAATAAAAACTTTCAGGTGTATCGTCTGATAGAGTTCATACGACGTTCGTACGTGACGATTCTCTTCGTGGCGCTCGAGATCGTGGCCATAAGTTTCTATGCCCGCTCGAACTACTACACGCAGGCCCGCATTCTTGCGCGCGCCAATGCCGTGACAGGGGACATCTCGAATGCCTTTTCGAACGTGGGCAAGTATTTCTCGCTCGGACGCGAGAATGCACGCCTTACGGAGCGGGTTGCCGAACTCGAACAGGAACTGGCCATGTACCGTACGGCGGTCGCCGACAGCGTTGCAATACGCGATGTAGCGGAGCTGCAGTACGAATACATGCCCGCGCGTGTAGTGTCGAACTCGATCAACCGCAACCGCAACTTCATAACGCTGAACCGCGGCCTGCGTGACGGCGTGACCACCGACATGGCCGTGCTGTCGCCTTCGGGCGAGCCTGTGGGCTATATACTGGCATGTTCGGAGCGTTACTCCGTGGCCCTGTCGATACTCAACACCTCATTCCGCACGGGAGGCAAGATCGCCGGCGACAACTATTCGGGATCGATCGAGTGGGACGGACTCGATCCGCACAGGGTGCAGATGCACGAGTTGTCGAAGTATGCCGACATAAAGATCGGCGCCGAGGTGGTGACGTCGGGATATTCACACTATTTCCCGGCCGACATGCCTATCGGTACCGTCGAGAGTTTCGAACTCGACCGCAGCAAAACCTATTATGACGCGGTTATACGCCTTGCCGTGGATATCTCGAAATTGTACAATGTAGTGCTCGTGAACAACATCGGCTTCGGTGAGGCCGTGCAGCTCGAGGAGGAGGCCGAGCACAAGATTTATGACTGATGACCGATGTACCGTACGGGTGAATACATATTGTTGTTTGCGGCCTCGGTGCTGTTGCAGATATTCTTCTTCGACGAGTTGTCGTTGAGCGCCTGCTTCGCGCCGTTGGTTTACTCCGTTTTCATTATCCTGCTGCCGTTGAACACACCCTCCATAGCCGTGCTTGCCGCAGGGCTTGTTACCGGTGTGGTCATGGATTTCGCCATGGGAACGGCCGGGCTCAATACCATCGCCACGCTGGCGGTGGCGTATCTGCGCATGCCTTTGCTCAACATCATTTTCGGACATAACAATGTCCGCGAAGGCGGGGTGCCGTCGGCTGCCAGAATGGGACGCCGGCATTTCGGCTATTACCTCGTCGCGATGACGTTGCTGCACAATGCTCTCTTCTTCGGTTTCGAGGCCTTCACGACCTCATACCTGTGGCATCAGCTCCTGCGCTTTGCCGTGAGTGCGGCTGCGTCGCTGCTCTTCGTGTGGGCCATTGCGCGGCTCTTTACTTCAAAACTTTCAGCCCGATGACCGGCGGTTTCAAGGACCATTCGCGGATACGGACCCTGCGGGCCGTCGTATTCATCATATTCGGGGCAATAGTCCTAAGGCTTGCCTATATCCAGCTTATAGATACAAGGTACAAGGATATGGCTCAGCGCAACGTGCTGCATAACGTTGTCCTCTATCCTGCCCGTGGCGAGGTCTATGACCGCAACGGCGAATTTCTGGTGCAGAGCCGCGAGTGCTACGACTTCATGGTCGTGTACAAGGACCTGCCGCGCTCGGGTTTCGATACGACGCGCGTCTGCAGCATACTCGGCATTACCCGCGAAAAGCTTGATCGCGAACTGCGCAATGCCCGTATGAGGCCGAGGGCGCCGCGCCGCATCTTGAGTTTCGTGCCGAAGGAGGCCAAGCTGTTGCTCGACGAGTGCAATCTGCACGGGTTCTATACGGTTTACCGAACCGAAAGACAGTATCCGCGCAAGATCGGCGGCAACCTGCTGGGCTATGTCGGTGAGGTCAGTCCCGAGATGCTGAAGCGTTATCCCGGATACAGCGCGGGCGACTATATAGGACTTACCGGTGTCGAGGCGGCCTATGAGGATGTGCTCAAGGGTAAGAAGGGTATGCGTATCGAGGAGATCGATACCCACGGAGCAGTGAAGGGTTCGTATATGGACGGGGCGTTCGATACGCTCCCGGAACACGGCAAGTCGATAGTCTGTACCATCGACGCGCGCCTGCAGCTCTTTGCCGAGGAACTCATGCAGGGTAAGGTCGGGGCAGCCGTAGCCATCGAGCCCTCGACCGGCGAGATCCTGATGATGGTTTCGTCGCCCACGTACGACCCCGACGAACTGGTCGGGCGCCAGCGCGGCAACAACTACATGCGCATGCTCAACAACAAGCGCCAGCCGCTGTACAACCGTGCCGTACGTGCAAAATATCCTCCCGGATCGACGTTCAAACTTGTGCAGGGCCTCATAGGCATGCAGGAGGGGGTGCTGAAACCTACCGACATGTATCCGTGCCATGAGGGTTACCGTTCGGGGCGCGTACGCGTGAAGTGCCACGAGCACTCGTCGCCGTTGAACCTCTATTATGCTGTTTCGACTTCGTGCAACGCCTATTTCTGTTATGTTTTCCGCAATATACTCGATAACCCGAAATACGGCAGCGTCAAGGAGGGTCTCGACGTATGGAAGGAGTATGTCGAGAGTTTCGGTTTCGGCTGCAACCTCGATACCGACTTCCTCGGCGAAGGCAACGGATACGTTCCCGACCGCAAGTTCTACGACAAGCGCTACCGCGGGTCATGGAACTCGCTGACGGTGTTGTCGCTGTCGATCGGCCAGGGAGAACTTGGCTGCACTCCGTTGCAGATGGCCAATCTTGCGGCGATAATAGCCAACCGCGGATACTATTACATACCGCATATCGTGCGCAGCATCGAGGGGCAGGATTCGCTTGACCGCAAGTTTTACGAACGCCATTACACCAAGGTCGATTCGAAGTATTTCGAACCGATTGTCGAGGGCATGTGGCGCGGAGTCAACGTGGACGGAACATCGCGTTGGGCGGCGCTGCCGGGTTACGACGTATGCGGAAAGACCGGTACGGCGCAGAACCCGCACGGCAAGGACCACTCGACATTCCTGTCGTTTGCCCCGAAAGACAATCCGCGCATAGCCATATCGGTATATGTCGAGAACGGCGGATTCGGAGCATCTATGGCCCTGCCGATCGCATCGCTGCTCGAGGAGTTCTACCTTACGGGCGAGGTAAAGCGCCAGTACATGCTCGATTACGTCAAGAACAAAGAGATATATTATCCCAACTATGACAAATAGCCGACGCACCGACATATTCGACGGAATAGACTGGAAAACGGTGATGCTCTATGTGGCATTGACGATTGTGGGTTTCGTGTGCATATTCTCGGCGTCGTACGAAGAGGGTGCGGCCGAGCCGTGGTCGATGTCGCACTTCTACATGAAACAGCTCGTGTGGATCGGGGCCGCATGGGGAGTGGCTTTTATAGTCATGCTTCTCGACAGCCGCTATTTCCACATGCTTGCATATCCGGCCTATGCGCTGGGCATTCTTGCACTGGTTGCCGTACTGGTCTTCGGTCGCGAGGTCAACGGCGCGAAGGCATGGTTTCAGTTCGGCTCGGTCAGGATACAGCCCGTCGAGTTCGCAAAGATAGCCGTGGCGCTTGCCGTGGCGCGTATGATGAGCGGGTACTCCTTCTCGATAAACAGGGCCGGCGACCTGTTTCGTCTGGCTGCACTGCTGATACTGCCTTTGGGTATAATCGTGTTGCAGAACGATACTGGTTCCGGTGTGGTTCTCGGTTCGTTCCTCTTCGTGTTCTACCGTGAGGGGCTGAACAAGTGGCTGTGCATACCGGTCCTGCTGGTGGTGCTGCTCTTCATCGTATCGTTCCTGATCACGCCGACAACACTGCTTATACTCCTTATTGTGGTTTTCACCCTCTCCGAGATGATGATGAACCGCATCTGGCGCAGCCGTATCATTATGCTGGCTTCGGTCTTCCTCGCCTCTATACTGCTGCACTATACGCTGTTGCTGTGCGGTGCAGACAAACCGTACTATCTGTCGCTGATGATCGTGTCGCTTGCGGCGGCCGCAGTGGCAGCCGTCTATGCCTACCGCAGCAACCTGCGGAACATATATGTTATTCTGGTGTTGTTCGTGTCGTCGATGGTGTTCCTGCCCACGACCGAACATATCTTCAACTCGATACTAAAGCCGCACCAGCAGAACCGTATCCTCAATTTCCTCGGACTCGTCAATGATGTAAGGGATACGGGATACAACGTCAACCAGTCGAAGATCGCCATAGGTTCGGGAGGCTTCTTCGGCAAGGGCTTCATGAACGGTACGCAGATCAAGTACAACTTCGTGCCGGAGAAACATACCGACTTCATATTCTGCACGGTAGGTGAGGAGTGGGGCTTTGTCGGTTCCGTGGTCGTGCTCGGGCTGCTGTGTGCCCTGATATTGCGGTTGATGAAGATGGGCGACCGTCACGAGGAGCCTTTCGGCAGGGTATACTGCTACTGTGTGGCGTCGATCCTGCTGTTCCACGTGCTTGTAAACGTCGGCATGACCATCGGTCTTATGCCCGTAATGGGTATTCCGCTGCCGTTCGTCAGCTATGGAGGCTCGTCGCTCATAGCCTTTACCATCATGCTCTTCATTGCGGTGAATCTCGACGCTTCGACCCGTCAGCAACTCGGCCGAAACCGTTTCTGAACGGACGCTGTTAAAATACAAAAGGCATCACCTTTCGGGCGATGCCTTTTGTATTAAGCCTGCGGCCTAAATACAAAACTTGTTTTTCTATTTGAAAAACTCGTTGACCTGGTCGTTGGGAACGATTGCCTCCTTGAACATGTAAGCACCCGTCTTCTCCGACTTGACCATCTTGATACATTTGGTAAACTGTTTACCCGTACCCGTCTTAAGAGTTGCGACTACTTTCTTTGCCATAACGCGTAATACTATTTAATTTCACGGTGTAAAGTTACCCTCTTCAAATACGGATTGTATTTCTTACGCTCCAGACGCTCGGGGGTGTTCTTCTTGTTTTTTGTGGTGATGTAACGGGACATGCCTGCAACACCGCTCTCCTTCTGTTCGGTGCATTCGAGAATGACCTGAACTCTGTTGCCTTTCTTTGCCATTGTGGATTAAGTTTTAGTAGACTTTCTGGGCAGCAGCAGCCTCCTTCAAGGCAACGGCGAGACCCTTTTTGTTAATGGTTTTAATTCCGGACGTGGATACCTTCAGCGTAATCCAACGACCCTCCTCTTCAGACCAGAAACGCTTGGTTTTCAGATTCGGGCTGAACTTGCGCTTGGTCTTGTGGTTCGAGTGGGAAACATTGTTGCCCACTACGGCGGTTTTACCTGTGATTTCGCAAACTTTCATTGTTGTAAAATTTCTTTTCCCCACATTTGGGGACGCAAATATACTAATAAATTTGTAATTGGCAATCCGTGGCGCCCATTTATTTGTCTTCGGCCGTTTTCTTTGCCTGCGGCGCGATTGCGGCCGCACGTTTTGCGAGCATCTCGATGGCATAGGCCGTCGCCCTGTCGATGATCTGCCCGCGGTCCGTGCCCGAGTTGCGCATCATGGCCGTCGTACCCCGGGCGTCAGCAACGGCAAACCATACCGTTCCCACCGGTTTTTCCTCCGAACCACCTGTCGGACCGGCTATTCCCGTGGTTGCCACGGCAAGGTCGGCTCCCGATATGCACCGTACTCCTTCGGCCATCTCGCGCGCCGTCTGTTCGCTGACGGCACCGTACCTCTCGATGGTTTCGGGCCGTACGCCGAGAATGGTCTGCTTGGCGCTGTTCGAATAGGCCGTCACGCCGCATAGAAAGTAGGCCGAAGCCCCGGCCATGGCCGTGAACTTGGAGGCTATGCTGCCGCCCGTACAACTCTCGGCCACGGCTATGGTCAGCCCGCGTTCGCGCAGGAATTCGTGCAGGTTGTGCTGTGCGGTGTCGTTCTCGTAGCCGACGATGTTGTCGGGAATTATGTCGTACAGTTTTGCAAACTGCCGCCCGATCTCCTGTGATACGGCCTCGCCCTCGACCTCGTATGCCGACAGTCTCAGCCTTACGATATTGGGTGACGGCAGGTATGCCAGCTTGAGGTATGGCGGCAGCGCCTCCTCCCATGCCGCGATGCGGGCCGCAAGCATCGATTCGGCAATGCCGGCCGTGATCATCGTGCGGTGCACTACGGCACGCAGCGAGAATCGCGATTTGAGTCTGGGCAGCACCTCGTCCTCCATCAGGTGCCGCATCTCGAACGGGACGCCCGGCAGCGATATGACTACCTTGCCGTCACGCTCGAACCACATGCCCGGGGCTGTCCCGTGTGCATTGAACAGCACCGTGCAGCACTCCGGAACCATCGCCTGGCCGCGGTTGAGTTCGTTGAACTCTATGCCGCGCTGCGCCAGCATGCGGCGCACGTGCTCCTCGACTTTCGGGTCGTTGACCAGACGGCTGCCGAACATGCGCGTAAGGGTGGTTTTGGTTATGTCGTCCTTTGTGGGGCCGAGCCCGCCGGTGGTGATGACGATGTTGCTGCGGCCGAGAGCCTGCTCTATGCTGCGCATGATCTGTGCGGCATCGTCACCGACCGAGGCGCGCTCGCTGACGACTATGCCTGTCGCGTTGAGCTGCTGCGCTATGTACGCGGCATTGGTATCGACGATCTGACCTATCAGAATCTCGTCGCCGATTGTTATGATCTCTGCATTCATGGTTATTGGAGATTCGCTTCTTCGCGGATAAGTGCACGGCACGACTCCCTTACGAGTTTGACGCCTTCGTACACGAATCCCGTATAAAGTTGTACCAGTGTTGCGCCGGCGTTGAGCATGGCCTGTACGTCGGCCGGGGTCATGAGTCCTCCGACACCTATGATGGGGTATGCCCCTTTCGAACGTTCGTAGATGCGGGCGACGATCTCGATGGAACGCCGTGTGAGCGGGGCGCCGCTGACCGTGCCGATACTCGACTTGCCGAGCGAATCGGGCAGTGACGGCACGCCTTCGCGCGAGGCGGTCGAGTCGGTCGCCACGATACCGTCGAGTTGCGACGAGAGCATTATGTCGGTAACTTCGTCGACTTCGCTGTCGGTGAGGTCCGGGGATATCTTCAGCAGTATCGGACGGTACTGGTTCTGCCCGCGCCGGAACTCGAACATCGGGGCAAGAATCTCGCATATGCGCTCGCCGGCCGTGCATGAGTGGTTCTTGAATGCCGGGTTGCAACTTATGTTTACCGTGAAATAGTCGACATACTGGTAGAGGTTGCGGAATACCTTCAGGTAGTCCGAAGCCTGGCTTTCGGCCGGGGTTATGGCGTTGCAGCCTATGTTGCAGCCGACGATCGTCCCTTCATGAGGGCGGCGCAGGCGTGACATGGCCTTCTCGAGGCCGCGGTTGGCCATGCCCGTACGGTGGAAGATTGCACGGTCGCGGTCAAGCCTGAATATGCGCGGACGGGGATTGCCCATCTGCGCGCGCGGGGTTACAGTCCCCACCTCGACGAAGCCGAATCCCAGTGACGACAGTTCGCGGAATGCGTAGGCGTTGCGGTCGTATCCCGCGGCAAGGCCTATGGGGTTGCTGAAACGCATGCCGAAGACCTCCCTTTCGAGCGACGGGTGCTCGACGGCGTAGATCTTGTGCAGCAACCATCTGCCGGCCGGTATGTAGCCGATCGCATGGAGGACCTGCAGTACGATCGACTGTGCCTTCTCGGGGCCAAAAAGGTAATCTATCGTGCGCAGAATACGGTGGAACATGTTTTTGTCGATTTATGGTTCATATTTATGCAAAGGTACTAAAAACTTGCGACTTCTGTCAAAAATATTCGTTGCGGTACGCATAGCCGTTGCGCATGGATTCAAACTCTTCTGGACGGGCCTTCAGGCGGGCGCTTTCGGCGTCGATGTCGTAGTGCCGGCCGATCGTCCCGCACAGGGAATCCCAGCTTATGATGCGTGGCTCAACATGTTTTACGCCTTCGGGATACCAGCCTCCGAGCGGCAGCCCGAAGTGTCCGGCGACCGCCGCAACGGCCATCGCCGCAGCGTTCGCCTTTCCCTGCAGCGAATATCCGGCGATGTGCGGTGTCGCCACAAGTGCCTTCGACAGCAGCCGGCGGTCGATCTCCGGCTCGTGCTCCCATACGTCTATGGCGCATTCGGCACCCGATGCGAGCAGCGCCTCGGTGTCGACGACCTCGCCGCGCGAGGCGTTGATTACGAAAAGCCGGTCTCCGTACGGCAGCAGTTTCGAATCGGCCAGATGGTATGTCGTGCTGTCGAGCGGCGTGTGGAAAGTCACTATGTCCGAATTGGCGAGAAGTTCCTCGATGGTGACGAAGCCGAGATGTTCGCGCTCCTCACGCGGAGGGTCGCAGCAGAGGACCTTGAAACCCCATGCCTCTGCATAACTGCTTACGAGGCTTCCGACATGGCCCACTCCGACCACGCCGATGCGCAGGTCCGACGGCTTGAGGCCCTTCATGCCGAGCCATTTGACCAACACGGCTCCGACCCACTGAAGCACGCCGCGGGCGTTGCAGCCTTCGGCATTGGCTACGCCGATGCCGTGCGAGCGGCAGTAGTCGAGGTCTATATGGTCCGTGCCGATAGTCGCAGTGGCGATGAAGCCGACCGATGTACCGTCGAGCAGTCCCGCATTGCAACGTGTGCGGGTGCGCACGATGAGGGCATCGGCATCTTGTACATCGGCCCGCGAAATGGACTTGCCGTCGAGGTAGACCACCTCGGCAAAAGGCTCGAATACGCCCTTGAGGAAAGGTATGTCCCGGTCTGCAACTATTTTCATAATCCGTACAATTACCGATTGTGCCGCAAATATAAGTCAAAATCGACAAATGTGTGCTTTTGCCTCCATACGTGAGGACCGGCGTGCCGTTCGGGGCGGCAGGAAAGCGCGGCGGGCGGCTGAGATGTCGTTTTTTTTGTCGTTTCCGTGAAAGATGCAGGCCCGGCCGTGCGGGAATATGGGATTGCATGAAAATTTTACTACCTTTGTTGAGTTAAACGTGTATTGACATGGATTTGAGTTTTTTCAACCCCAATGGTGTCGGCGTCGACAACGGCAACTATTTCGGACTGCCGTTTACGCCCGAAGAGGCAGGGCTGGTGATCATATCGGCACCGTGGGACGTTACCTCCTCATACGGGGCGGGATCGTCGTATGCCCCGGACGCCATCATAGAGGCTTCGACGCAGCTCGACCTTTACGATCCGGTTTCGCCGGACGAGTGGCGCAAGGGTATTGCCACAGATGAGATAGACTACTCCATACAGGAGAACTCGCAGCGCCTGCGCTCCGATGCCGAGCGTGTCATCGAGCACCTCGAAGACGGCGGCGATGCTTCGGGCGACTACTTCGTACGCAAGATACGCCGCATAAACGAAGGCAGCGCCGAAATGAACGAAAGTGTCCGCGCACAGGCCGGGAAGTGGCTCTCCAAGGGCAAGATCGTAGCTTTGGTCGGCGGAGACCATTCGACATCGTACGGTATCATTCATGCCGTGTCGGAGAGGTTCGACGGTGTGGGTATCCTCCATTTCGATGCCCATTGCGACCTGCGCGAATCGTACGAGGGCTTCGACTACTCGCACGCCTCGATCATGTTCAACGTCCTGCGCGACATGCCGGGCGTGTCGAAGATCGTCGAGGTCGGGGTCCGCGATTTCTGCGATGCGGAACTCAATCTCGCCCGCAATTCAGAGCGCGTGGAGATGTTTGACGACAAAACGTTGTCGGATGCGCGTTTCGAGGGCCGCACCTGGGCCTTGATCTGCGAGGAGATTGTCGGCCGCCTGCCGCAGCAGGTCTACATAAGCATGGACATCGACTCACTGTCGATCGAATATTGCCCGCATACGGGAACCCCGGTTGTCGGTGGATTGACGTTCAACGAGGCGGTCTACCTTATGGACAAGGTGGCGAAGTCGGGACGTGAGATCGTCGGCTTCGACGTGGTTGAGGTCGTCCCGCGCATGGACGACAAGATCGACGCCATGGTCGGTGCGCGCATGCTCTACAAAATGTGCGGCATAGCTCTCAAATCATCGAAACGGTAATGTGTGAAATGAAAAGGATACTTCTTTTGATCATGATGGCTGCGGCCTTCTCGTCGTGCCGCAAGAGCGGGGTGCGTCTGGCCGCCGAACCCGATTCGCTGTCGTATGTCATCGGCCTCAATGTGGGAATGAACCTCATGAAGATGGATTCGACCCTCAATGTCGAGGCCGTATGTACGGCCATACGCGACGTCTATGCCGGAACGCAGAAGATGTCGCTCGAAGATGCCAAGGTATACTACCTGCGGCAGATGAACTATGCCAAGTACGAGAAGTTCAAACTCTACGAGGAGCGTTTCCTCGAGGATCTCGCAAAGAGCGACCGTTCGTATGTGCGCAACAAGTCGGGCGTGACATACAGCGTCGAGGTGCTCGGTGATCAGGAGACGCTGGCGACGCGTATCCGCGATACGGTTGTCATGCGCTATCGCCTGACGCGTCAGGACGGATCGCTGGTCTACTCGTCGTATGACAGGGCCGATACCCTGAGGTCGGCTCTGGGCGACCTTGTCGTGGGCCTCCAGGAGGTCATGAAGATCGTAGGACAGGGCGGCCGCGTACATGCATGGATACCTTCGGAGCTTGCATACGGTTCTGGCGGCAACGAGGAACTCGGCATCGCTCCAAACTCCACGCTCTTCTACGAGGTCGAAGTCGTTGACGTAGTGCCCTACCAGCGCAGATAATCGTCATTTTTTCACCGCGTATGCGATTATTTTATATCTTTGCCGAGTGTTAGTAAACGCAAACATCTTAATTAATAACGTATAAATAATGAAAAAGGTAATTTTGTCGGTTGCGGTTGTTCTCGGATCCGCAGCCATTATGTCTTCCTGCGGCAGCAAGGGACTCATTACAAAGGGCGACAGTTCGAAGCTCGATACTTTGTCGTATGCTTTGGGCGCCAATATCGGTAATGGCATGAAGTTCGAACTCCGTGACATTCCGTTCGATCTTCAGCTTATAACCAAAGGTATCGACGAGGCTGCCCTCGGCAAGGCCAAGCAGACTCAGGAGGAGTCGATCGATATCCTGCGTGACTATTTCATGAGCAAGCGCGGCGAGCGTTCGCGTGCGATAGCCAAGCAGCGTGCCGAGGCTGACAGCATACGTCTTGCAGGCGGCGACACCACGAAAGTGGAGTATCCCGCAGCCGATCCCGCCATGTTCGAAACCGAAGAGGAGCGTGCCGAGATCTCGTATGCATTCGGTAACGACATCGGTAACAACGTGAAGAACGGCAATATCCCTGTTCAGCTCTGCTGGCTCGACAAGGGTCTTCTGGACGTTCACGAGGGTAATGCCAAGATGACCGAGGACGAGGTGAACAGATATCTCCAGAACTATTTCATGGTTGTGGTTCCTGCACAGGCTGCCGAGCGTTCGAAGGCATGGCTTGCCAAGATGGAGAAGAAGAGCGGCGTGAAGAAGACCGAGAGCGGCCTGCTTTACAAGCTCGTCGAGGAGGGTGACAGCCTCAAGGCTGTTGACAACCGTGATGTTGTCGTTGTAAAGTACGAAGGCAAGACTTCGGACGGCAAGGTGTTCGATTCGAGCTACGAGCGCGTGAAAGATGTTGAGAAGCGCATCGCCGAGCTGAAGAAGGACAAGGAGAAGACCGAGGAGCAGAAGGCTGAGGCAATGGCCCGTCTCGAGGATCAGCTCAAGAGCATGGAGACCGTAGAGTTCCCGCTCAACCGTGTGATCAAGGGTTGGACCGAGGGTCTGAAACTCGTAGGCAAGGGCGGTAAGATCATTCTTTATATCCCCGCCGAACTCGCATATGGAGCACATGGTGCCGGTCGTGCCATAGGTCCCAACGAGGCTCTGCAGTTCACAGTAGAGGTCGTTGACGTGAAACCTTATGTTGAGCCCAAGGCCGAGGAGGCTGCAGCCGAGACAGCTGAAGGTGCCGAGAAGGCCGAGAGTGCCAAATAGTGAACTTCTGACAGATATTTTTGGAGGGCCGCATTCAGATGCGGCCCTCCTTTTTACGTGTTGTTTTGCGACGGTACAAAAAAACGGACAACCTGAATGGTTGTCCGTTAAGGTAGCGGGAGAAGGACTCGAACCTCCGACCTTCGGGTTATGAGCCCGACGAGCTGCCAACTGCTCCATCCCGCGATATATCTTTATTACAGATGTAATTTCTATCGCTTTGCGAGTGCAAAGGTATGAAAAAAAATCGTTTTGTCAAAATTTTTTTTGACCGCGGCCAAATATTTTATTGCAATCTGTCGGGTAATGTGTTGTTAATTAGAAGTGTATGCGTAAAAAATAAGGCTGCGGCGGAGATAACCGCCGCAGCCTGTACGGTTCTGTCCGTGCACTATTTTTTCAACTGCTCGATCAGCCAGTTCTCGCGTGCGAGTTCCTGCTCGGTGTAGGTGTAGTGCTTGATGTCGTTGAAGATAAGCAGCTCCCTCTCCTGTGCGGGAATGACGTTGTAGGCGGCCATCGTCGAAGTCGGGCAGCACGTCATGTCGTTATAGCCGAGTGACATGAACGTCGGAACAGTGACTCGCGTGGCGAAGTTGGCGACGTCGTAGTAACGCGTCGTCTCGATGCAGCGGTCGTTTTTGATGCCGTCGTCCGAAGCGTCACGGAAGAGATGCGGCCAACCGCCCCCGCGGCCGTGAAGGTATCCCGTCAGGTCGCTCAGTGCGGGGTAGAAGGCTCCGATGCACTTGACTTTGGGGTTGAGTACCGCCGTGGTGATGGAGAGCGCACCTCCCTGGCTGCCGCCGCATACGGCTATGCGCTCGGCATCGACCGATTCGAGGCTCGCGAGGAAGTCGACGGCGCGTGCGCACCCGAGATATACGCGTTTGTAGTAATACTGGTCGCGGTCATCTATGCGGTAGCGGTTGTAGCCGTAGAGCGCACCGTAGCCCAGGTCGCGGTATACCTGCGCATCGAGGTCGACGGGTATGCCGTGAATGCCTATTTCGAGTGTCACCATTCCCTTCTCGGCTGCCGATGTGTAACCCTTGTATCCTCTGACGCCGGCACCCGGAACACGAAGTATTGCAGGGTGCTTGCCTCCGTCGGTCGGGACGCACAGTATGCCGTATATGCGGGCGCCGCGACGGTAGCTCTGGAAACTGATCTTGTAGACATTGATCTTGCCGTTGCAGCGCTCGGGCATGAGGGTTATTACCGGTTCGAGCGGCAGCTTCGAGTTGGCCTCGACCGCCTTGCTCCAGAAGGCGTCGAAATCATCGGGGACGGTAGTCGTGGGCTTGATCTTCTCGGGTTCGAACGCAGCCGTAGCCGTACCTTCGTATGTGTACCCGTTCTCCTTGTAGAAAACGCGGCAGCGCAGGAAGCCGGGCTCCTTCATTGTCCCGATCCTGATTTTGCCTGAACCGTCTTTCAGCGTGAGCTCTTTCTCGACACTTGCGGGCATCATGTCCTCGGAGATCTCGTATTTTACCTCTGCGTCGGGAACCGGACAGTTGAATCTCAGGACTGTAACGGTGAACGACGGTTGTTCGCCGCAGTCGTAACGCCAGTCCGCATGGTCCGGAGCCACGATGATCTTCACCGGACGTTCGGCCGGTGCGGCTACCGATGCGGCAGTGCAGCCGACTGTCAGCATCGTCAAAATAAGCAGCAGTTTCTTCATTTTTTCAGGTTGTTTATGTGAAATTTGCCCACAATTTACGAATTTGGCGGCTCAGGAACAATAAAACGGCGGTTTATTTTTATTTTTGCAGATACTATGATCAGACTTTCGCTTGTCATATCTACCTATAACCGTGCCGACCGTCTGCTTGTCGCGCTGCAGTCACTCGTGCATCAGAGTGCCGATGCCACCGAATGGGAGTGCATAGTCGTCGACAACAACTCGACGGACGACACACGGCGTATCTTCGAGGGGTTTGCCTCGTGCTATCCGACGCTCAACCTGCGTATGGTCACCGAAACGGCACAGGGCCTGTCGCATGCCCGCAACCGCGGTCTTGCCGAGAGCACAGGTCATATTGTGGCGATAATCGACGACGATGAACGCGTGAATGACCGTTTTGTCGAGGCTTATGCCGGGTTCTTCGACCGTCACCCCGAGGCCGTTGCGGCCGGCGGTCGTGTGGTGCCCGAATATCCGTCGGGGCGTCCCGGGTGGCTGTCGCGCTATACGGAGGTGCCGCTGGCAAATCCGACCGACTGGGGCGACCGCGAGCGTCTGTTCCCGCACGGGCATATACCCGCCGGAGGCAATATGGCTTTCCGTCGCGATACGCTGCTCCGTTACGGAGGTTTCGACACGTCGCTCGGCCGTGTCGCCGGACGCCTTACCGGTGGCGAGGAGAGCGATCTTTTCGAACGCATGGCGGCTGACGGGATACAGTTCCACTATGTTCCCGATGCCGTGATATGGCACATCATCGGTGCCGAGAAACTTACGGACGACTATTTCGGCCGCCTGTCGTTCAATACTGGAGTGAGCCAACGCCGCCGGGCCGTGCTGCATGACCGTCTGACGGCCCTGTATGTGGGCGAGGCTGCCAAATGGTGCGCAACTGCTGTGTTGGCCGCGTTCTATCTCTTCACGTTGCGGCCGCAGAAGGGACTGAAACTCGTCGAGATGCGGATCGGTATCACACGCGGCATAATGAAAAAGGAGTGAGGCAAATCCTCACTCCTTTTTGTTTTCTTATACCCTTTCTCAAAACAGGTACTTTTCGGTCTCGACCTTGTGCACCAACCGCAGGACCTCTTCCCATACATCCTCGCCGAATGTGGTGCCGACCACTTCTATGACCTTGCCTGCCGTGATGGCGCCGATCGTTCCGCACTGGCGCAATGAGAGCCCGCGGCACAAGCCCGCAAGGAATCCGGCGGCATAGAAGTCGCCTGCCCCGGTTGTGTCTACGCGTTTGGCCGCCGCCATGATACCGACGTGCAGCACTTCGCTGCCGTTCTTGATGAGTGCGCCGCGCGTCCCGATCTTGATAACGGCCAGTTCGCACATGTCCGATATGGCCTGCAGGGCATTCACCGGCTCGTGTTCCCCTGTAAATGCGATGGCTTCGTCTTCGTTGGCGAAAAGAATGTCCACAGACTCGGCTACAAGCGAACGCAGGAAATCGAGATTCTCCTCGACAACGTTGAAGCTTGCAAGGTCTATGGCGATCTTCAGCCCGCACTGACGTGCCGTGTCAATCGTCTGACGCAGGAGCTCATGGTCCTGGACGAGATAGCCTTCGACATAAAGGCAGTCGTATCCGTCGAATATTGCCGGCGAAATCTCCTTCGCCTCGAGCTCCAGTGCCGCTCCGAGATGTGTGATCATCGTACGCTCGCCGTCGGGCGAGATGAGCGACACACACTTGCCGGAACGTTCCTTGCCACGGAATATGAACGGCTCGACCCCGAGGTTTTCAAGCGCCTGTACGAAGAAATCCCCTGTCGTATCGGTGCCGACCTTGCCTATGAAGCCTACCTTGCAGCCTATACGTGCCATTGCGCGTATGGTGTTGCCGGCCGATCCGCCGAGCGAGAGCGAGTAGGGCAGTCCGGCTACCGATTTCGAAATGGCCGTCTGCAGTTTCGCGTCGACCAGGCTCATCGACCCCTTGGGCAGGTGGTATCGCCCCAGCACAGCGTCGCTGCGCAGGTTCACAAGCATGTCTGTCAGGGCATTGCCTATTCCTATGACGTTCTTCATTGTCTGTTTGAGCGGGAAGTGGTTATATGGATAGAATCTTTACGAGTTCGATGCTGTCGCGGTCGACATGCTTCTCGCGGCTGATAGCCTTGGCGAACGGAACGTAGACCATGGTGCCGTTCTGTATGCCGATCATCACGTTGCGCTGTCCCTCGAGCAGGGCCTTGATGGCTGCGGCTCCCATTCTCGATGCGAGGATACGGTCGGTGGCGGTAGGCGAGCCTCCGCGCTGTATGTGTCCGAGGATCGTTACGCGTGCGTCGTACTGCGGGTATTCACGCTTGATACGCTCGGCAAGACCCATGGCGCCGCCCGTCTGCTTGTTCTCGGCAACCAGGACTATGGCCGAACTCTTGCTCTTGCGGAATCCGTGGTCGATGAGTTGGCTCAACTGGTCAACCTCGGTCTCCATTTCGGGTATTATCGCCGCCTCGGCTCCCGATGCTATCGCGCCGTTCAGTGCCAGATAACCGGCCGTGTTGCCCATAACCTCGACAAAGAAGAGGCGTTCGTGGCTGGTGGCCGTGTCGCGCAGTTTGTCGACTGCCTCGACTATGGTGTTCAGCGCCGTATCGTAACCTATCGTCGAGTCTGTGCCGCTCAGGTCGTTGTCGATCGTGCCGGGCATGCCGACTATGGGTATGTCGAACTCGCGGGCGAAAATCTGTGCTCCCGTAAGCGAGCCGTCGCCGCCGATCACGACAAGGGCATCTATGCCGTTGGCCTTCATGTTCTCGTAGGCGAGCTTGCGGCCCTCGGGCGTGGTGAACTCCTTGCTGCGGGCGGTTTTGAGTATGGTGCCGCCCTTCTGTATGATGTTGCTGACGCTTTGCGACTTGAAGTCGATTATTTCGTTGGTTATCAATCCGTGATAACCGCGCATGATTCCCTTGACGGTAAGTCCGTTGTATATGGCCGTACGTGTTACGGCACGGATTGCCGCATTCATTCCCGGGGCGTCACCGCCCGAAGTGAGAATACCTATGCATTTGATATCTCCCATATTCGTTGAAGTTTTAACCGGTCAAAGATAGTAAAACTTTTTGGGAAAAAATACACAAATTCGGGGCCGCCGTCCATGCCGGCAGCCCCGAAAAGTCGCATTTCTCTGTGATGGTGTCCGGTGTCAGTCCCGGTCGATACTCTTGGACGTGTTTTTCTTCTCGATAGTCATCTGTACCGTGCTGTTTTTGCCGTCCGGTACGCGGATCTGCACGGAGGCTCCTGTCTGCTCCGTTCCCGAGATCTCGATGAGCGAATCGACAATGGCATTCGCTTCTTCGATCTCCTCCATCGCGTCGTCGATGTTCTGATCGAGCGACTCGACCCTGTCTTCGATATTCTGTGCGGTGCTGATGGCTGCAACGGGCACGGAGATGAGCGTCACGATCCACAGCAGGAAGAGTACAAGCATCGTGGTGCGTCCCGGTTTCTTGCTGATCAGAAGGCATATGAGTATGTAGAGCAGCAATACGGCCGGTATGAGTATCGCAGCGATTCCGAGTATCGGGACAAGCGTCTCGCCGAGGGCCGTGAGACCTCCCAGGTTGCCGAGGTTGCCGATCCCGCCAAGATTGCCGTCCAGCCCCACGACGAACATGCCTACAACCAGTGCGCATACGAAGAGCGTAAGGCAGAAGATTATGATGCCGGCCAGTATTTTCAGCAGTATGAGGAGTATCTTGCCGAAGACCGTGACTGTTTCGGCAACTACGGGGCGCGCCTTGCTGTCGACGTCGTTGGACGCAGATGCGGTTTCGCGTATCGACTCAACAGTGATCTTTTCGCCCGTCATTTCAAGCTTCTGGCGCGGGGTGCGTGCCGCCGGCACCGAGAACCACATTACGAAGTAGCTGAGTATGACTACCGCAAAGATGTTTCCTCCGAGTGTCGAGGCCCAGTCCATGAACGGAACCCACGACAGGAACATCAGCAGCAGCGGCGAGAACATCAGCAGCCTTACCCATACCGGGTCGATGTCGTAGTACCGTGCTATGCCGGCGCATACGCCGCCCAGGCGGGCGTTTTCCATGTCGCGGTAGAGGCGGCGCGGTATGCGCGGTTCCCTGTTTTTGCTTTTGGTGTCGTCGGTATCGCTCTCCTCGCTTATGGCCTCGGCCGAACCGAGCTGGGCGATGATGTTGTCGATGAGCGGTTTCTCGACAATCTTGTTGTTGTCCTGCGTCGTGAGGATAAGTTCGGCGATACGGGCCTCGATGTCGGCGATGATTTCGTCACCGTCCTTATCGTCACGGTATGACTTCTTAAGCGTCTCGATGTATTCATGCAGCGTGGCGTACGCGTCGGCCTCCATCGTGAAGGCAATGCTCGATATGCTGCACTTTTTGACTTCGTTCATATTTGCGGGTATTTGTAAGCTCTGTTACTTAATTTTGTTATATATGGAGCTGGCTCCGGTCGTAGATTTGTTGACAAGTTCACAGTCTCCCGTATAGGTTATTTTCGAAGCGCCGCTGGCCTCTGCCTTCAGGCTTGACGTGCAGTTGACCGATGCTATCGAGGCTCCCGAGCACTCGACCGTGCACTCCTCCGTTGCGAGATCCTCCGCATCGAGTGACGATGCGCCCGATGATTCATACGAGGCATTTTGGGCTTTGCCCTTTAACGTCGCTTTGGAAGCTCCGCTCACCTCTCCGTAAACGTCTCCTGCGGTCACGTCAGCTGTAAGTTTAGATGCCCCGGAGCAGTATAGTTCGACTTCGTCGGCCGTTGCCGTGATGTTGACGTTTGAGGAGCCAGAAGTTTTTGTCTGGAATTTGTCTGCCTTGACATTCACCTTCAGCACCGATGCTCCATGTGCCGAAGCCTTGAACTCTTGGGTCTCGATCCGGGGAATGACTGTAACGCTGCTTGCACCCGAGACCTCTATGTCGTTTATCTTGCCGTTGTATGGCATTCTGACATATATGTTCGCAGAGCCGTTCCGTAATGTTATATCGTCGCTCAGGTTGGCTCTGAAGACTCCATCGTGTACCTCCATCTCGACGTAGGGCATTATGTTTTCATCAGCCGTGACGGTGATGTCGCCCGTGGTGCGCTCTTCGACGATCAGAATGATGTTTCTCGAAACCTTTATCTGTGAAAACTTCATTGCACTGGTGCGGGTTTCGGTAATCTTTTTGCCGTTGGCCTTGAGTTTTTTGCTGAACCAGCCCTCTGCTGCGTAACTATCTGTCGAGAAGAGTGCCATGGCGGCTGCCAATCCCAGGATTATTATTTTTTTCATGGTTGTATGTCTTTAATCGTTATGGCGTATTTTCTTGATCTGTTCGACGAGCTCGTCCCATGTCTCGTCGAGCATCTTCAGGTGTTCGCGACCCTTTTCGGTCAACATGTAGTATTTGCGCGGGGGGCCTTGCGGCGACTCTTCCCAGCGGTATGTCAGCAAACCTGCATTTTTCTGCCGTGTCAGTATCGGGTAGAGCGTACCTTCAACGACGATCATCTGTGCCTGCTTCAGCTCCGCAATGATTTTCGGAGCATATGAGTCCTCGCGCGAAATGATGGCGAGTATGCAGTACTCCAGAATCCCTTTGCGCATCTGCGCTTTTACATTCTCTTCGTTCATAGTTATTTCGTTTGTTTTGTTGTCATTGGTGCTTCGGGTATTACGATCCACAGAATGACGTATACCCATATCGACAGACCTCCAAGCAGTATCAGCAGCAGGGTGGCAAGTCGCAGAAGTTGTACGTCGAGACCGAGATATTCGGCCAGGCCGCCGCATACACCCGCAAATACACGGTCGTTGCGCGATCTTACAAGACGGTGTTCCGCCGTGCTTTGTTCCTTTGCGTCGGTATCGTCAACCTTGCACTGTTGTTCGCCGAAATCGTCCGGCGTGCCGAGTTGTGCCATGGCTGCCCGTACATCGCTCAGGGAGATGACCATGATGGCTGACGGCTTCTTCTCGCGGAAAAGTTCCGCAAGACGCGATTCCACGTCGGCCATTGTCTCGTTGTCGTCGGCCGAGATATGTGCCCTTACCTCCTTGAGATAGGTTGACAATACCTCGTAGGCGTCCTTGTCGAGTGTGAAGGCTTGTGAGGCTATGCTCACGTTTACAGTCTCTTTCATTGCAGTAGAGGTCGTTTTATGTTGTTTTAAATATTATTCCAATGCAAATATATGAATTATTTTAATACTATGCAACACATAGTAGTGTTTTTTTTGAAGGAAAACTCTTTTTTACTTATGGAACTGCTTTTGGCGGGCTGTCGCGGCCGAAATACGCATGTCGGGCATGGATATGGTATAGAAATGTGTGTACGCAAAAAAGCCGCAACCTCGATTGAGATTGCGGCTTTACAGTTTAGTGGCCTGTTATGTGGCCATATGTACCGTATTAGTTGATCCAGCCGTTCGAGTTGAACTGTTTGTAGCTGATGTCGGCCGTTACCGAGTAAGTCTTCTCGATAATTGTGTCGAACGGCTCGTCATCTTCCTCGTAGGGTGAGTCAATTACCGTTTCGGTAACCGTTTCAGTCATCGACAGCGAATTAACAGTTACAGCGAAGTAGATGCTCTTGCCTCCCTCTTCAGGCGCTGCGTAGCGTACGATGTAGCCCTTGACCTCTGTTGCGTTCCAAACGTTAGGATCATCTTCTTCCTCCTTTTCCTGCAATTCGGTCGTTTCGGGAAGAAGTACCTGGCCCTGGAATGCTCCGTCATCGGGAATAGAGGCAATGTTTATGTCTGCGATATTGTTTACGGCGTAGTCAACTTCCGTAATCTCGCAGTCGAGCAACTGGGTGTCTTTCGTTTCGTCCAAAACAGCGGCGCTCAGGTAGAATGTCTGGGCATCGTCCTCGTCTGCGACGATCGACAGTTTGATCTGCTGTCCATTCTGCTCGTAGATCAACGTACGGTTCATCGCATTGCTGGCAAAGCTGCTTGCGTTGTCGTACGTAAGCGATACGTTTATCGGGGTAGCACCTTTAGCGGGTGTAAACTCCTCCTTGTCGTTACAACCCACGGTCAGAAGTGCTACACTTAAAATAAATAATATCTTTTTCATACTATTCTTTCGGTTTAATGGTTAGGAAGGGCTGAGGCCGCAACCGCAGCCCTTCTTGACCGTTATTAATGTTATCTTCCGAGTTGTTCGGGGTTGATCGACTTGCCCAACTGCGGGAACTCGTAGGCTGCTGCTTTTTTGCCGGAATCTTTCAGGTTCTTGATATCGCTGAAACTTTTTACCGACGAAGCATTTATGGCCTTTACAGAACTTCCGCTTGCAGTAGAACGTGTAAATGTTATGGGCGACACAGGATAAGCCACATACAAGTCACTATAATACGTGAACTCCTGATCGTCGGTGTCAAAGTAGTTCATCTGGATTGCATACGTATTGGCGTTGTTGCCGGACGCGTCTGTCGTTGAGAATCCGAGAGTCAGGTTATTGTCTTCTCCAAGATAGAGCGCACACGATTCGCTGGCTGCCGCAATCTCACTCATCCAATACGGACCTTCATCTGTGTTGTATGCATTGTAACTTGCAACACCCGGCTGGAAGTATGGCAGAATCGCAACTCCAAGACCGAGATCCCATTCGGGCTTGTAGATATACTGTGCCGGAACGATGATGCAGTTCGAGGTTGCATCGTACTCGCCTACAAGACGTCCGTCTTCAACTCCGTACTGCGAAATGTACCACGAGTCTATCATTCCTGTGATGAAGACCTTACCGGCAATCGGCTGGTTGTTGCTGTCGACGGCCTGCGATATGGTTACGGTCGAACTTATCGTCGAAGGCTGGGGTGCGATAGGTGTTTTTCCGTCTTCATCATAGTAAGGAGAGTAGATCTTGTATGTAGCCTGCGTGTAAGTTCCGTAGAATGCTTCAACACCTGCAGCAGATGAGTTGAACTCATATGTTTCGGTATAGTCGGCCATGACGTTTCCGTTTGGCAGCACGAATGCAACTCCAAGAGTCAGTTTCTTCACCGAACCGTCCTCTGCATATTCAATAGAACTTGCGATGGATTCACTCTGCTGAGCAGAAATTTCGTTGCCGTTCCACTGCATGCCGAGCGGCTGATCAGAAGCCAATGTTACTGACGAGCCATTTACCAGAACGGCCAAACCATATTCATTATCCTCAGTCGTTACTGTCTTGTATACATTCGGAAGATAGTATACCTGCTGTCCTGAAGTATTGTCGAATCCAACATAAAGATCCTGTGCCCAGGTCTGAGGCTCGTCTTCTATTGAGAACGCCGTTGAAGAGAATGTTCCGCTACCTTTGGCCTTAACATAGTCGATGCTGTTGTTGTAATCTGTCTTGAAATAGTTGCTCCAGTCATCTTCCATGTCATTGGTGTCCCATGCAAAGTTAAGATTGAGATAAGCTCCATATAGGTCGGTGCTATCCATATCTGCAAGCATGAGCATAATGTTGAATACGTTGCTTTCACGTGTTGCAGAACATTCGCCGGGGTAGAAATACCATCCTCCGCGCAAAGTCTGATTGAAGGTGTAGTATCCGTCATAGATAGTCGTTACGAGCGTCCCGCTTGACGAATCAAGACCCATAGCTGCATATAGGTAATTCCTACCCCCTGCAGTAATATCCTTGTCCAAAGGAAGGGCATAGGTCTTGTTGTCGTAGTCGTAAATGAAATCATAATCCGTTGTCAGATTGAACAGCACGTCGTTGCAGTTTTCAAACAAAGCGAGGTCGTCTTCGCTGGCGTCTCCGGCTTCAACAGCGGCTGCCACAATCTGATACATATATTTCGGAATACGATAGCGAATATAAGGCATGTCTTTTTTATCCTCTTTCCAAGCCTTGTAGTCGTTCTCATCGATTTCGATTATGATATCGCTGTAAGGGCCAAAACCATATGCGTCTTCCGAAAGAGATATTTTTCCAATCTCCTTATACGGGAATGTCAATTCTGTCTTATGGCATATTGCGAAATCTAATGACGACGCTCCATAATTGGTCGTGTTTCCATCATCAGCTACCGTTGCAGTCATCTCATATTCAACGTTGGATTCGAGTTGTTCAATGTCAAATCCAATTTCGAACGGAGCCTTGTCTGCTCCCTCGTCGAACGATACTTCGAACGAATAGGTTACGGTTCCGCTGCCTGCACCGCTTTGAGTAGCTCCTGCCGGTAATTCGAAAAGCTGGTAGCTATCCGAGGGCAGTGTCAACTCTATGGTTGTAGTATAGGTTGCGAGTTTCGAGTTCAGACGGCAAACGTTTATCGTAACCGATTTGTCGTCATCTGACGATTCGATGTTCTGCTTCAGACCGCGGCTCAATTTTGCAAGTTGAGCTTCCTCTTCCTGCTTCTCTTCGGCTGTCTTTACATAGAATACTTCGACAGAATTATCTATGTATATACGTTCTCCGTCGATATCGCCACCTTTGGTGTATGTCTCGTCCTTCGTACAACCGACTACAGCGAGAGCTCCGGCAGCGACAAGCAGATATAATAAACTTTTAATCGTTTTCATGTTTTTCATCTCATTTTACGGTTTATACTATTCGCCCAAATCCTCTACCAGATCCGACGGGTCGGGATTGGATACGCATGCCGGGTTAGCATTGTTCTCGGTACGTACGATGCAGAGATTCATCCACGGAGCCAGGCCGTTGGTGTTGAAGCGTGAATCCGGAATGTGGTTCGTGCCTTCGTAGTAACGCGTTACCGGCATGTTCAGACGCTTGTAGTCGAAGAAGATGATTCCTTCGCCCCAGAACTCTACTCGCTTCTGGAATATGCACTCCTTTACGATAGCCTCCTTGCCTGATGCCGTGCATGAGTAGCTTGCATCGCGGTAAGTCTGCATGAAACTGTTAAGAGATGCTGCAGAGCCGTTTTGTGCGTCGCATTCGGCGATTATGAAGTACATCTCTTCGCAACGCATCATCGGATAGTCTGCAACCGCACCGATTTTCGAATCTCCGGGCTCTCCGCTTCCCGGGCGGAATTTTACCACTGCGTATTCAGGAAGTTTCGTGTTGTCGTATTCATCAGTGCTTGCGATCAACGGAACTTCCAGCGATGAGCCGGCGGGAGCTACCCACGATTTCTTGCGGAAGTCGCTGTCGGGAATCTGCGAGTAGAAGTTCACATCGGCCAGACGGTACGGACCTGCTCCGGCATAACCGAATACGGTCTCAGACGAGATCCACGATATCCAGTTAAGGATACCGGTTTTGACCACGTCGTCCTCGGAAGTGAGGATCGAACCCCACATCCAAGAGCTCTGTGACGAGGAGTTGTTGAAGCCTGTCTTCGTATCGGTCCACTGAGCCTCGGTCAGCGGGGTATATTTGCCTGCGGCCAAAGCATTCTGTGCTGCGGTCTTTGCATTGGTGTAGTCCTCTGCCCACATGTATGCACGTGCCTGAAGTCCGTACGCAACGCTGAGGTCGGGCTGGCTGATGCTTGAACGGCTGAATTTCGAACCGTCTTCGCTGTTGCCTCCGAAGAGTTCGATGGCTTTAGTGATATCGCTCTGAATGTGCTCGAGCAATACCTCTTTCGGAACGCGCGGGTTGTTACGTGCCTCAGACTCGGTCAGATTCTCCTTGATGAGAGGGATAGTCATACCTTCGAGCTCGGGGGCCGTCGTGTAGTTGTTCTTCTTGTATTCGTACATACGGCCCATGTCGAGGTTGATCAGGGCGCGGTAGCAGTATGCCATCGCCAGATAGTATTTCTGGGTCTGGGAAGCCGACTCTTCGTTCACTGCTCCGATAACGGCATTTGCCGTCTGCAGGAACTGTGTATAGTAGTTCCAGATGAGCTGCGGGTAGAGATAGTTCTCGCCCTGAGCCTGGTTGGTGATCCATGTGGTGTACCATTCGTAGCTGGAGGGGGCAGTGGACATATCCTCGCACATCAGGTCGCGGATCATACCCATCGACGGGTAACCCCAGTCGAACGGATCCTCGCCGCCGAGTACGCTGAACTTGTTGACGAATGCCGACATACCGTTCACCATTGCCTCCAGTGCTGCAGGATTGGAATTCACCTGTTCATTGCTTGCCACGCTCGTAGGGATCGACTCCTTGATACATCCGCTCAGGAGTGTCGCGCTCGAGATGACTGCAAGTCCGAATTTCAATATATTTTTCATAATCTTTGTTCTCCTTTCTTTAGCATTCGACAATAATTAGAACGTCAGGTTGAGACCGCCCGAGATTGTGCGAACAGCTGAATAAGTTGCTCCGTTGTTCGAGCCGATGAGCGACAGACGCGGGTCGAAACCCTGGCGACGCGACCACAGCCATACGTTCTCGCATGCAAGGTAGATGCGGATCTTGTCCACGCTGATCTTGTTGGTCCACTTGCGGGGCAGAGTATAACCGAAGTTGATGTTCTGCAGGTTCAGGTAGCTTCCGTCGATAAGGAAGCGGTCCGACGATGCCGTGATGTTACGGTCGTTATACTGGAAACGAGGTATGTTCGTATCTGTGTTGGTAGGAGTCCATGCGTTGTACAGATCTCTGTGGTAGTTCATACCGGTAGATCCTGACGTGGGCGAGCCCATGAGTACCGCATAACCCGAATCGTAGATCTCGCCACCGATCTGATAGGTGAAGTTCACCGACAGGTCGAACCCGAAGAACTCGATCGTCGTACCGAAACCACCGTATGCATCTGGCAGCGGGTCGCCGCAGATGTGTCGGGTTGCGCTGTTGTAGTTGGTCGTTGTGGTCTCGCCTATAACGTTGCCGTCGGCATCGGTAACGTCCATGTACCACATCGGGAGTCCGGTCGACTTGTCCACGCCTGCATATTTGGGCAGGTAGAACGAGTAGAGCGAAAGGCCCTCGCCATAGTAGTAGTTGCTCGACGAGTATCCCTTGTAACCGTCAATTGACATGGTTGTACGCGAAGGAGCGAGGTATACGATCTTGTTGCGTACGTAGGTCAGGTTGGCATTCAGGCTCCAGCGAACGTTCTTGGTGCTGATGGGCACTGCGTTCAACTCGACCTCGACACCTTTGTTGACCATGTCACCTACGTTGGCCCAATATCCGGTGTAACCCAACGAGGGCGGTACCGAGAACCATGACAACATGTCGGTGGTCTTGCGGTAGAATCCTTCGATACCTCCGCTCAGACGGTTGCCGAACAGGTCGAACTCGACGCCGGCGTTGAAGTTGCCGTTGGTCTCCCAGGTGATGTATTCGTTACCCTTGGTATTGAGCACCAGAGCCACGTTGCCACCCGAGTTTACGATATCGTAAGTGTCGGTATAGAGGAAGTTGCTGATGTTGTCGTTACCCTGCGAACCGTAAGATGCCTTGATCTTCAGCATGTCGATCCACGACGATTTGAACCAGTTCTCGCGGCTGATGATCCACGCACCGCCGACCGACCAGAAGTTACCCCAGCGGTGATCGGGGTGGAAACGCGACGATGCATCGCGACGGTACGAAGCCGAGAAGAATACCTTCTCCTTGTAGTTGTACTGTGCACGGCCGAAGTAACCCTCGGTATTGTAGTTTGTCGTGTAGGAGTTTGCCGAACCGTCGTTTACGGCACCTGCAAGTTCGAGGTTGTCGGGCGAGAACATGTTGCTCTTGTTACCGTAGAGGTAGTAGTAGTTGTAGTCATAGTTCTCGTGACCGAGCATCACGTCTACATTGTGGTCGCCGAAGCTGTGGTTCCAGTTGAGCAGCTGCTGGAAGTTGTACGACCATGTACGTGCGTGGTATTTGTAGATAATACCGTTCGAGCTTGCGTATGAACCGTAGAAGGCGTTGGTCAGAGACGTTGAACGCGCCTCGTCTACCGACGTACCGATGTTCATCGTGAATGTGAAGTCCTTGAGGAACTTGATGTCTACATATCCGTTGGCGTTGAACATGTTGCCCTCGTAGTACTGCTTGTCGAGCAGGTGGCTTGCGTAGGCGTTCGACTGGGTGTAAACGGGACGCTCGAGACCGGCGTTGCTCTTGTCACCGTAGTCGTACATTGTATAGCCGTTGGCATCGGTCATGATGTTGCCGTTGCCGTCGCGGATATAGAGAGGATAGATCGGGGCTACCTGCGTAGCTGCGGCGAAGACGTTGCCCGACGAGCTCGACGATCCGTCCTCGGCAGTGGTGTTACCGTTCGAGTGTGCGTACGAGAAGTTGCCACCAACCTTGAGCCACTTCTTGGCCTGGTAGTCGGCCTTCAGACGTGCGGTGTAGCGCTCGTAGTCCGACTGCTTGATGATACCCTTGTTGTTGAGGTAACCGAACGAAGCGTAGAACTGGGCATCGCCGATACCGCCGGCAACGCTGGCGTTGTACTCCTGACGCAGCGAGTTCTGGAGAATCTCGTCCATCCAGTTGTCGGGGTAGAGGTAGTAGTCCTGACCATTGTAGGTAACGGTGTTACCGAGCGTTGCGTTGGGGTTTATCTTGCCGTTCTGGCCGATGAAGAACTGGCCGTCGGGCACGTTGAATACCTGATAAACCAGACCGCCGTTTTCGGACGAACCCGTGATGGCGTTGTTTGCCAGCAGGTGTGCCTCGGCTGCGCTCTTGCCGTTATTGATGTAATAGTTGTTCAGAGCCTTGTAGTGCTGCTCGTAGTATGCGGCGGGATTCTTGATGTAGTCGTAATCCTGCACGCCGCGCGAGTTCACACCCCACTTGGCATCGATATTGACGATTGCCTCACGCGAAGTCGACTTCTTGGTGGTAATCATGATCACACCGTTGGCACCACGTGCACCGTACAGTGCATTCGATGCTGCGTCCTTCAACACGGTCATCGACTCGATATCGTTGGGGTTGATGTTGGCGATACTGCCGTCGTAGGGTATTCCGTCGAGTACGATCAGCGGGTCGTTGCCGGCATTGATCGAACTGAAACCACGAATACGTATCGTCGGGTTGGAGTTGTCACCAGGAGAACCAGTCGAGGTCGAAATCTGGACACCCGATACCTTACCTTTCAGGGCTTCCATTGCGTTGGAAACCTGTGAATTGGCAAGTTCCTCGGCGCCGATGACCTTTGCCGAACCGGTAAATGCCTCTTTTTTCGACTGACCGAAAGCCGTAACCACCACTTGTTCGATCGCACGCAGCTCGTCGACGAGCTGTACGTTGATCGTGGTCTGGCCTGCGACGGCTACCTTCTCTTCCCTGTAACCGAGGAACGAGAATGCGAGCACGCTTTCGGCCGGAGCGGAGATGGTGTACGTACCGTCCGAACCAGTTGTAGTTCCGATGGTGCTACCCTCGACTACAACGGTTGCACCGACGATCGGCGATCCGTCGGTCTCAGTAACTGTACCCGAAATTTGCACGTTCTGCGCCTGGAGAGCAAAGCACCCCGCTGCCAGAACCGCAACGATTGATAGTACAATTTTCCTAACCATAAGCATAATTTTTAGTGTGTTTTAATATAAATAGTAACGTGACAAAGTTAATATATTTCGACAAAAACGACAAACAAATTTTCAAAAACTATGCATTATATAATAAATTTATTTAATAATATCTTGGATTATTACAATTTGTAACTTTATCTGACGACTTTGATTACGATTTTACATGGTCCGATTTGGCGTTTTTTACTGTCAAAAAGAGCCGGAAGAGTGTCGGATCAGGGAGCAAATGGCGTAAACAGGCAAACACATGATCCTTTACCTATTTATATTATTAATGGCGTCTTCTCCGGCGTGATATTATGCGATTGTGACGAATACAAATCGTAAGGGAGTTTTAGAAGAGAAAATCGGAGCTATTCATCATATTTTGGAGGGCTTCAGAGGGCCATATCGGGCCTTTTTGCGGTCTGTTTGTGTCGTGGCCGGGGCATGGGTTTGTATTTTCGCCCAAAAGGTTTATCTTTGTATGTTAAACTTTATACAAGTATGAATATAACCATAGTCGGGACCGGATATGTCGGTCTGGTTTCGGGCACATGCTTTGCCGAAATGGGTATAGACGTTACCTGTGTCGATGTCGACAAGTCGAAGATCGACCGTCTCAAACGCGGTGAGATGCCCATATACGAGCCGGGGCTCGAAGAACTTGTACTGCGCAATGCTGCAGACGGGCGTCTGCACTTCACGACCGACCTCGGCGAGAGTCTCGACTCTTCCGAAGCCGTTTTCCTTGCGGTAGGTACGCCGCCGGACGAGGACGGGTCGGCTGACCTCAAGTATGTATTGGCGGTCGCCCGTGAGATCGGTTCGAAGATGAACCGATACGTGGTTGTGGTTACCAAGAGTACTGTTCCCGTCGGTACTTCGCGCAAGGTGAAGGCCGCGATTGCCGATGAGCTTGCCCGCCGTGGTGTGGATATACCCTTCGATGTGGCTTCAAATCCCGAATTCCTCAAGGAGGGTGCCGCCATCAAGGATTTCATGATGCCCGACCGTGTGGTGGTTGGCGTCGAGAGCGAACGCGCCCGCACCATCATGGAGCAGATATACAAGCCATTCATGCTGAGCAACTACCGTATGATATTTACCGACGTGCCGTCGGCCGAGATGATAAAGTATGCGGCCAACTCGATGCTTGCCACGCGCATATCGTTCATGAACGATATTGCCAACCTTTGCGAGATTGTCGGTGCCGATGTCAACATGGTGCGCAAGGGCATAGGTTCCGATACCCGCATCGGTTCGAAGTTCCTTTATCCCGGTTGCGGGTACGGAGGCTCCTGCTTCCCGAAGGACGTCAAGGCCCTGATCCGCACTGCCGAGACCAACGGGTACTCGATGGAGGTGCTGAAGGCTGTCGAGCGAGTGAACGAACGGCAGAAATCGGTGCTTTTCCGCAAACTTTCGAAGTATTACGGCGGGGACCTTGCCGGCAAGACCATAGCGTTGTGGGGCCTTGCTTTCAAACCCGAAACGGACGACATGCGCGAGGCGCCGTCGCTCGTGGTAATCGACCTGTTGCTGGAGGCTGGTTGCCGGGTCCGGGCCTTTGATCCCGTGGCCATGGACGAGGCGCGCCGCCGTCTGGGCGATGCCGTCGTCTATTGCGATTCGATGTACGATGCTCTTGACGGGGCGGATGCCCTGTTGCTGCTTACCGAATGGAAGCAGTTCCGCGTACCGTCGTGGGAGAGTGTCCGCAATGCCATGCGGCACCCGTTGATTATCGACGGCCGAAACATCTACGATGCAGGGGAGCTCGCGGCCGAAGGTTTCGACTATCTGCATATATAGTGCCTGCCTGTCAACAGCGACGGGTTCACGATTGAGATCGTGAACCCGTCGCTTGTTTATGTTGGCCGCACTATTTCCTGCTGTCGCGCAGGAAGACGTGTTCGAGCAGCAATACTATGATGACGCCCATGACGAAACCGTTTCCGATTACGGGCCGTATGATTTCGGGTATGCAGTTGATTGCTTCGGCGGGTGCGAACGTCAGTATGACGTCGAACATGAGCGGTACGCCGAGTATCATGCCATGGCGGAACGAGGTTATGCTTCGTGTGTTTGTCGCCATTTCGAATCCTGCAGCCAGCTGTATGCCCATCAGGAAGAACAGTATCGCTCCCATGACAGTCGGCGGTATGCTCATCAGCACCCCGACGATGGAGGGGAAGAATGCTATTGCTATCATGGCCACTCCGGCGGGAATTACCGTGTAGCGTGAGGCGCACGAGGTGGAGGCCACGACACCGGGGCTGAGCGAATAGTCTACGGGGCCGATGACTCCCATGCAGCCGGCTACGACGTTCATCGCACCGGTAACTCCCATGCCGCGGCGGTTGCGTGAGGCCATGTTGTCGGCGCCGACCATGTCGCCGAGAGACTGTACCGATCCCACTTCATTTATTAGCAGCGCTATGTAGCAGAAGACGAACGAGATGATCACACCCGTGTCGAACTTGAGCGGGAAGATGAAAAACGTAGTTTCTACAGTGTCTGAAGCAATGGCTTCCGGGAAACCGGTGAGTGCATAATAGGCTACGCTGCCCAGGACGAGCGCCCACATCACCACCGTGCTTTTCCATATTCCGCGCAGTTTGTCGTTGGCGATGACCATCAGCAATACGCATACAACCGAAAACCAGAATTCGAGTGCATGGTGTTCGGGGTCGCTGAATATGAGGCCGAGTATCGGCTTGGCTATGGTGAACGATATGAGCATCAGTATCACCACAACTATGCGCGGTGTGAAGAGCGGCTGTATTTTGGCCATCAGCCCGCTTGCCGCGATAATGGCTATCAGTATTCCGCCCACGAAAACCGACGTATATATCTCGGTCTGTCCGTATCCCTGCACCGATGCGGCGAGAATACCCATCAGCAGAGCGGCCGCAGGTCCGGGAACCAACGGCAGGCGGTGTCCGACGAGCGCCTGCATCACCATGCAGAGACCCATCACGCCGAACAGCTTCTGTGTGAACATTATGGTCTGCCCTTCAGGGGCGACGAACGTGCTTGTCAGTACTACCGGTATGGCAATGAGCAGCCACTGCAGCCCGTACATTATCAGGGGGACGATCTTCGGACGATCGTTCAATCCGTACTTGAAATCCATGTTTCTACTCTTCTTCGTTGTGTTTCAGGAAATATCTTTGCGACTTGACGAGGTTGCGCGAATGCAGCACCATCGTCTTCGTCTCGTTCAGTATGGTTATGTACAACATGCTTGCCTTTGTCGAAGACTGTTTGTGCTTTATGCGTCGCAGCTGGTTTGTCATCGACTCCGAAATGGTCTCGAACAGAGCATCGCGCAGGTCGACTATGTATTCGACTTCAGAGAAGTCATTGTGCTTGAGAGTGTTGTTGACGTGTGTAAATATGTTCTCCACATCGTCGTTTATCCTCATCAGATCCTCGATCTGTTCCTTGCTCAGACCTTCATGGTTGTTGTCGATGTGTTCGAAGCATGGACGTGTGATGTGGACGAGCGATTTGGTGATCTCGTTCATGTAGTCCACCACCTGTGCGTAGTAGTAGGCGGCGTTTACCTCGTTGTCCTTGATATTGTAGAGGATCGGCATGATCTGGTATTTCCGTTCGCGCGATTTGGCGAAGAGTTCCTCGGACTGCTGCACCATTTCGCGCAGCACCTTGCGGTTCTCCTTGAATGTGGCTATCATCGTGCGGTCGTATATCCTCGTAACCTGCGACATCGTCTCGCTGACCTCGGCAATGCTTTGCGAGATTATCTCTTCGGCGTTCTTGACTTCGGGCACCTTGTTCGCCGTATCGGCTGCAGCCTTCCTGTTTTTCTTGAGGTTGCTGCGCAGGAGCAGCCAGCCGCACAGTAACGATACCGCCACGATGGCGATGTTGCCGCCGTACATCAGCACCAGACCTACGATAAAGGCGATAAGGAATGCTCCGAATCCGGTTACGAACCAGCCCGAGACAACGGTCAGCACTCCCGATATGCGGTATACGGCGCTCTCGCGGCCCCAGGCCTTGTCCGCAAGCGACGATCCCATCGATACCATGAAGCATACGTAGGTCGTCGACAGCGGCAGCTTGAGCGAGGTGGCTATCGATATGAGTATGGCCGAGGTCGTGAGGTTGACCGTTGCGCGTATCAGGTCGTATGACCCTCCTTCGCGCTCCTCTTCAGGGAGCTTTACGAAACGGCTCCTGATGAACTCCTTGACGAATTTCGGCGTGATGGCCTCGAGACCCGAATTTATGTGCATGGCGAGTCTCACGACACCGCGCGAGGCCGCTGTCGAACCGTACTCGCCGTCACTCTCGTCCTGGCTCGACAGCGATAACTCGGTCTTGCTCACCGATAGGGCTCGTTTCGAGGTCCAGAGCGTTATGATCATGATGCCGCCGGCTATGAGCAGCAGATACATGTTGGCCGATACATCGGTGGCCAGTGCTCCCATCGTCATCGTGGTGTCACCGCTCTCGCGTGCCATCATGTAGGAGTCGTATCCGGCTACGGGTACTCCGACAAAGTTTACAAGGTCGTTGCCGGCAAAAGCGAGTGCCAGAGCGAACGTGCCGGCCAGAATGTTCATCTTGAGTATGTTGACCTTGAAGAGCTGCAGGAAGTAAAGCAGTGCGGTACAGATCACCCATACGATGGCCAGGGCCAGGACCGTCCGTTCGTCGATGAAACGTATCACGGCCGAACCCGCGAGGACGTTTTTCAGGCCCTTGAACAGTGCGAAGTAGACTATGGCCGTGAACGATGCTCCGCACCACATTGCCCCGAAATATTTGAATATGGTGTGATAGCGGAACGAGAAGATGATGCGCGAGATGTACATCACCAATGAACCGCATGAGAATGCAAGTATTACCGACAGCAGAATGCCTGCGACGATGGCCATGGCCCGGGTCGAGTTGATGTACTTGCCGATTTCGACGAGCGATACCGACTCGTTCGACGTGATGACCACGATCGATACGGCGAGGGCTGCACCCAGAAGGCAGAATACCAGGGCTACGGTCGTCGATGTGGGCAGTCCCATGGTATTGTAGACGTCGAGCAGGATTATGTTGGCAAGCATCACCGACAGGTATAGAATCATAACGTCGCGGAAGGTGAAGTTTGCCGGGTCGAACATGCCGCTTCTTGCCACCTCCATCATGCCGCTCGACGTGGCGGCCCCTATGAGTATGCCGATCGAGGCTACGGTCATGATGACCTTGAGAGGTGCGGCTTTTGATGCGATTGCCGAGTTGAGGAAGTTTGCTGCGTCGTTCATTACGCCGATGAACAATCCCGTGACTGCAAGGATTATCATTACGACGAGCATGAAGGTGTAGATGTACTCCATAAAGTGGGCTGTAATACTTCACAAAGTTACTTTCGGCCGGCGGATATTACAATTATGTTAAGAAGACTTAACATAAAATTAACATTCTTCTTTCCTTATGTACAGCATGGGTAAATGTTTTTATTATTGATATATGGAGATAGACTCTGTCGTCGGTCTTATTGGTGTGAACAAAAAAACGGCCCGAGTTATCGGGCCGTTTTGTAAATTGTGCAGTATCGTATGGCTTATCGTCTTGCCGGACGCTGTATCCTGAACGGTTTGAGAACGGCCGACTGCTCGTAATAGTCTTCGATCGCGGGCAGCGTTCCACGCCATGAACCGGAGATCTTGTGAGGAGTGAGCGACGAGTCGTTGCGGTTGAAGTCGTCGTAGAACTCGAACTCTATCGAATGCTCCGTACCGAGGTCGGTTATGGTCATTGTACCAGAGAAGATCGGGGCCATGTCGGCGGCATCGGCTTCCGTACCCGATCCCGAGATCTCATAGCGAATGTATGCCGTCGGTTCTGCATACGTAACGGTAATTCGTCCGGGGCTTACGGTGTTGGCCTCGTGTGTCGATGATACCGTGAAAGTTCCGGTCGGCATTACCTTGTGATCCTCCGATACCGGAGCGCAGAAGTCGATTGCGAGTACTTCGTCCTCGTCTTTGAACATCATGGTGTATGCATCTGTGCCGGTCAGGTAATAGTCATCGCGATAGAAGATCTCCGTGCAGGTGATGGGGTTGAAGACCACGTCCTGGGTAAGTGTAGTCTGTACGGATTCGACCACCTTGAACTCTTCAACTTCGCCTGTCCATGTACATTTCACATTGTAACCGTCCTCGTCCGTAAGGTCGCAGTCGATTGTGTGAGTGCCGTTATTGTTGTCGGTGATGTTGATCGTTCCGTCGACTATGATGCAATATTTTGCGTTGTTGTCCTCATCGGTCTGCATGCAGAATGTACCTACGCCCTGCAATCCGAGCCATGAACCGGCAAAGAATGTTCCGGGCTTGTACTCCTGACGGTCGCCTACCGTATAGGTGCCGGCAATGCCTGCGCCATCTTCGGTGTAGAGGCCGATCTGGAGTTTCGTTCCGGCTCCGTAGGGATAGAGTCCGTTGTCGGTTATGCGGTCTACATCGAAGCATCTCAAAACATGAACCTGCACGCCTTCGGCTCCTTCGTCATATTGCTGCTCGGTTACACGTTTTACGTTGAGGTTCAGGTCCTGACGTATGTGGTTGTCTTCGGGCTCTTCGTCATTGCTCTCGTCCTGCAGTGTCATGGGGCCGTTGTAGGTAAATTTCATGTGTTCGTTTTCGATCGTCGTAAAGTTGGCCACGATGTTGTATCCCTCAGCAGTATGCTTGACCGTGATGGTACCGTCCGAGAAGAGAATGTCGCTTATGAGGAACATGTCATCACCTACCTGCTCCTTGTTGTAGGTCGTAAGTGTATGTTCGAGGTCGAAGGTTCCATCTTTACGGCCTTTGTGTGCCGTGTATGTGCCTTCAGGAACTACGGGTGACGTATGATCCGCAGAGATCGCTCCCCAAAGATCGATATACAGAACGTATCCACCTACTTCAGCCGGCAAGATATAGCTGTCATCGTCATATCCGGTTTCGCAGTTTACCAGAACGAAATAGTAGTTGGCGTAGCCTTCGTCCCAGAAATTACCGAAATAGAGTCCGTCATAAAACTTGTCGAGGCTGACTTCCGTGGCGGAAGGGGTGCCGGAACCGGAATTGGTATCCTCCTTTTTCTCGCATGAGGAGAACAATCCCGATACGAAAATCGACAGGGCAAGGCCTGCCAACAATAATTTGCTGTTTGTCATGTTGTTGGTCTGTTTGAAATATGAAATTGAGTTATGAGTTCGTTTTCCGAATGCAAATGTATAAGTTTTTTACGTGTGAATATTGCTTTTTTTGTATAATTTTGCTCGGTTAATGAGCGTGCACCATTAATTACAAGAACCCTTTTTAGTTTAACTGTTATGAAAAAATTTTATATCCTTTCAGTAGCCTTGCTGGCATTTGCGGCTTGCTCGAATGAGGACGGAAACGACGACAACTCCGGCAAGGAGCCCGCACAGCCTACTTATGAGACAATTACGTTCGAGGCTTGTGAAATTCCCGAATCGGGCAAATCGAATATTCCCGCTAACGGTGCCGAGAATACATACGAGGAGTGTGGAGCGTCGTTTACCTGTGTGAACGAGCTTTATCTACTCAGCGGTATCTGGGTGGCGAACGCATATGAAGAGCCCAATCTGGATTCGGAATACAGCAGTGTACTGAGCGACCGTTACGTTATCTGCGGTACAGGTGCGGAAGTTGCCGGTGCGGACGATACGGCTAATTATTCGGTATGGAATTTCAACCCTGCGAACGAGTCACTGCTGCCGCAGATGACATTCGGCGAAGGCGTTGCCAAGAAGATTGTTTCGGCGAAGGTTAACAACGTAGCAAAGTACTGGTATGTCATCAAGGCAGGATATTATAGCCAGCCGGCCTTCTCTGAAGGAGATTACTATGAGGTTATCTTCACGGGCTACGATGCAGCCGGCGAAGTTACGGGTACGGTTCCCGTTATCATGGCCGATTACCGTGACGGCAAGACCTTCGTAATGGAGGAGTGGACCGAGGTTGACCTGTCGGCTCTCGGCGAGGTAAACAAGGTGGTATTGACCGCAACTCCCTCCGAGACGCTTGCCAATGCTCTCTACGGTGATCATTATGCGGTTTGCGTCGATGAGATAAAGTTCGAAGTCCCCGCTGAAGAATAATTTCTGCACAACAATGCTCATTAATTTACAGGGGCGCCGCTTTTCCAAGCGGCGCCCCTGCATTTGTAGGGATTCTGAGGGAAGTTATCCCAGTGCCACGTCGAGTATCATCATGAGGGTGAAACCTGCGGCTACTCCTATGGTCGCTATGTTGGAGTGGTGTCCGTCCTGCGATTCGGGTATCAGCTCCTCGACGACGACATATATCATTGCTCCGGCGGCGAATGCCAGCAGGAACGGCAGTATCGGCAGCATCAGGTCGATAAGCAGTATCGTCAGTATGCCGGCGACAGGTTCCACCACACCGGACAGTGTCCCGTAGAGGAATGACTTGCCCTTGCCGTTGCCGTCGCTCTTTAGAGGCATGGAGATGATTGCGCCTTCGGGAAAGTTCTGTATGGCTATACCGATCGACAGCGCCATTGCCCCGGCCAGCGATATGCCAGTGTCCCCGGCCATCGCACCGGCCAGCACAACGCCGACGGCCATGCCTTCGGGGATATTGTGGAGTGTTACGGCCAGCACGAGTTTGGTCGAGCGTTTGAGTTTAGATTGCAGCCCCTCGTCTTCGTCGGAATTGACGTGCAGGTGAGGTATTACGCTGTCCAGCAACAGCAGGAATGCCATTCCGCACAGAAAACCTCCTGCCGCGGGCAGCCATGCTGTCATCTCCTGCCTTTCGGCGATGTCGATCGACGGTATGAGCAGCGACCATACCGAGGCGGCCATCATCACGCCCGAGGCGAATCCGAGAAGCAGTTTCTGTATGCGTGGCGATATCTGGTCCTTGAGCAGGAATACCATTGCGGCACCGAGCGTCGTGCCGGCAAATGGAATCAGGAGCCCTATCAGTGTATTCATCATATTCATTCGGTATTTGGGTTTTCAAAAATATTAAAACAATTTGAAATCCGTGCAATATTTTTCGGAAGCCGCCCGAAAAGAGTTATATTTGTTGCCGGACAAGAGATTTTGTTGAATGAAGAAGATCGTTGACAGATTGATGGCGATGCAGGATCCCGATTATCGCGAGTTCCAGAAACGGCTGATCCCCAATATCGATGGCGAAAGCATCATCGGAGTGCGAACCCCGAGGTTGAGGGCGTATGCACGCGAACTGTCGAAGGACCCGCGCCGCGGGGAGTTCCTTGCCGAACTGCCGCACCGCTATTATGAGGAGAACAACCTCCATGCGTGGCTTGTAGCGTCGTGCAGCCGCGACATTGAGGTTGTGCTTGCCCGCGTGAACGAGTTCCTGCCGCATATCGACAACTGGGCCACGTGCGACATGTTCTCGCCGAAGATTTTCGGCCGTTATCCCGAACGGGTCGAAGCCGAGGTGAGGCGGTGGCTCACCGACAGCCATACATACACGGTGCGGTTTGGAATAGTGACGCTGTTGGGGTTCTATCTGGACGACAATTTCCGCACGGAACACCTTGATCTGGTTGCGTCGGTCGCCAATGAAGACTATTATGTCCGTATGGCCGTGGCGTGGTATTTCAGTACGGCTCTTGTCAAGCAGTTCGATGCGGCGCTTCCGGTCATCGAAAACCGCAGGCTCGACCGCTGGACGCATAACAAGTCGATACAGAAGGCTGTCGAAAGTTTCCGTATCGGTGACGAGCGCAAGGCCTTGCTGCGCAGCTTGAAGATGTAGAGCCATGAACCGGTGTGATTTCTCCTCGCTCGACTATCTGCGTTGCGGCAACGACCTCCAGCGTCGTTCGTACGAGATGCTGGAGCGTGAAGGGATATTCCGCAAGCTTGCTCCGTACGGGCCGCTGCTCGCCGGGACCATACCCATATGTATCGATGTCGAGAGCAGTGATCTTGACATTGTGTGCCGGACCGGTGATGCCGACGGGTTTGCCCTGTTTGCGAACGTGAAGTTTGGCCATTACGACGGCTTTTCGTCGAGTGTGCACGATGACGGTGTGGCCGTATGCCGTTTCGAGTGTGACGGTATCCCGGTCGAGATATACGCTTCGGATATCGAACCATCCAGGTCGAACGCATACCGTCACATGCTGGTCGAAGACCGGGTGCTGCGGCTTCTGGGGGAGACATTCAGGTCGGAGGTGGTGAGTCTCAAACGGCAGGGTATGAAGACCGAACCGGCATTCGCCGTGCTTTTGGGTATGGGAGGCGATCCGTATGAAGGCATGCTTCGTCTCGAAACACTCTCCGATACGGATATACGTATTATGGCAGAGAAGGCTATGTTGATGAGAAACAAACAGATATTATGAAAAGGATTTTTATTGCACTCCTCATGTGCATTTCGATGCTCGATGTCATGGCGTTTAACGACAGTGAACGCCCCGTGGCCTTTGCGTCCCTGCCGCAGCAGGCCCGCAATTTTATCACGGCCCATTTCCCCGATGTCGAGGTTGTGAGGTCGCTTGCAGACAAGGACCTGTTCAGCCTTGAGTATGAGGTTACATTGGCCAACGGATTCTCCGTGGAGTTCGACCGCAAAGGTCGCTGGAAGGAGGTCGACGGTAACGGCCAGACCGTACCCGATGCCATAATTCCGCCGGCAGTACTCGAAACCGTGCGTCGGGAGTTTCCCCGTAATGTCATCATCGAGATATCTTTGGATAACGGATTGTACGAGGTGACGCTCGACAACGGTCTGGAGTTCGATATCGAAGGAAGCGGCAAGATGGTGCGTATCGACGACTGACGCCCTGAGACCTCAATGACAGTGTAAATACGAGAGGCGCTACCATGCGGTAGCGCCTCTCGTATTTTGTTACAGCAGGGTCTGCGGTTTTTTCGCGGTCTTGAAATTCTCGGACAGAAGCCTTGCGAACGGTGTGTCGAACGACCGTGCTTTCCGCGGGCATCTTTTTACGCAGGCGCAGCACCTTATGCAGCGGCTGGCATCGGTATTGAGTTCGTCACCGGGCTTTATGGCTCCGACAGGGCAGTTCGCTGCACAGGCTCCGCAGTGGGTGCACAGCTCCGGATCCGTGGTCGGGGCTTTTGGGGAAGGACGTTTCCCGGAGCGTAAAGACAATACCCCGAAAATGAACCTTATCAGCGGGAACAGCGGTTGTCCGGGCTTTCTGATGGCCGATGTGTCGACCTCCGTCATGTCATTGCGCCCGAGTTTTGCGGCGATCTCCCTGCCGAATCCGACGGCTGCGGCCAGATCCTCTGCGTCGGGTCGGCCTGCGGCAATGGGGTAACGGCTGTCGCTGTATGAGTGTTCTCCGATGAATGTCGCTGCGGCTATCACCCTGAAACCCTGTTTGCGAACGATCCCGGCCAGTTCGTCCAGCGCCGAGTCGTATGCACGGTTGCCGTAGACTGCGACTACTACGGCCGGGCTTCCGTTGCCTTCGATGGCGGCAAGCCGCTCGACTGCGATGCCGGGAAGATGCCCTCCATAGACGGGAAATGCGAAAACCGCCGTTTCGGAACTCTCGATGCGGATCGGATCGGGAGTGTGCAGCGTGAGATCCGTAGTGACGGATTCACCGCCGAGCCCCTCGGCTATGGCTCCGGCCACGCGGAACGAGGTACGTGTGGGCGAAAAGCAGATGACGCGTGATTTCATGAGATGGATTTTTTTGTTGATGCAAATATACTATCAGGCCTGTTAAATGTCAAATCCGATTTGGCGGCCAGAGTGGAATATTGTGCGGAAAAGGTTATATTTGCAGACATGAACAATAAAAAACAGGGTATGGATAATTTTCTTGAACTCGTAAGGCGGCGTTATTCCGTGCGCCGCTACTCTTCGCAACCCGTGGAGCAGGAGAAGCTCGATTACGTGCTCGAATGTGCTCGTCTGGCGCCGTCGGCCGTCAATTTCCAGCCATGGCGATTCGTGGTTGTGAAGAGCGCCGAACGTCGTGCGGCCTTATGCTCGTGCTACAAGCGCGAGTGGCTTGCCGAGGCTCCTCTATATATAGTCGTATGTGCCGACCGCACGCAGTCGTGGAAACGCGGTTGCGACGGGCATGACCATGCCGATATCGATGCCGCCATAGCTGCGGAACATATCTGCCTTGCGGCTGCAGACTGCGGTCTCGGCACCTGCTGGGTCTGCAATTTCGACGTTGAGAAGTGTACCGAGGCTCTCGGTCTCGGCGAAGGCATTTGTCCCGTTGCCATAGTGCCTGTGGGTTATGCGGCCGATTCTCCGACCGACAAGAAGCGCAAACCTCTCTCCGAGGTGGCATACGAACTGTAGTGCATGAATATTGAAAATCCGCCGCTCCCGTACGGGAACGGCGGATTTTGTTTTGTGGCTGCCGTCACAGCTTTTTGTATAGCGGCATCTCGCGGAACCGCTTTATAGACAGTGATATGTGTTTCTCGACCGTGCGTTGCGCTATCCCGAGCGCAGCGGCTATCTCCTTGTTTGTCATGCCTTCGATGCGGCTCATCTTGAATATGCGTGCGGTCTGCGCCGGCAGGCGGTCGCACAGCGAGAGCACCTCCTCTATCATTATGGCCGACATGGGCGATTCGTTCGACGAGTCGATGAAGTCGCGCATGGCGAGGTTCTCCCATACACGGTTCTGTTCCATCGATTCGAAATCTATGGTGTTGAAAATTATCTTGTTGCGGCGCAGGTAGTCGTAGCACTCGTTATGCGCCATCGAGAAGATGTACGCCACTACCTTGTCCCGCACAAGGAAGGGGCGGCGTTTCAGAAACTTGTAGAATATCTCCTGGATTATGTCGTCGGCAACCTCCCGACCCCGGATTATTCCATTTACATACAGGCATAAACGGGGGTATAGCCGAATGAAGAGCTCTTTGGTTTCGGCTTCGGTGTATTCGAAGTATTTTGAACCGAATTTCACCATAATCCGGAACAAAAGTATTATACTTTTTTGTAAAAAAACGGGGTGCGAAAATTTTCTGAAAATATTTGTTTGCCGACGGGTCGGTATTGCGAAAACAGACGTCTACATAGCGTAAATCCATAAATAGTGGAGCAGTCGTATTCCCCTAAAAGCAAACGGATAATGCAGAACAGAATAGACATATTGATTGCGGCTTATTGCTCGAACCGGTTGACAGCCGAAGAGGCCCGCGAACTCGATGCGTGGCTCTCGTCTTCGCGTCGCAACCAGGTGTACTTCAGAAAGCGCATAGAGTCCCATGATTATGCATCGCAGCAGGCCGAACATGCATGGGAGCGTTTCGCGGCAAAGAACGAGACGCTTTTCGCAACACCTCGCAAGGAGCGTTTCGGCCGTGTATTCATGCGCCGTGCGGCCGGATTTGCCGCCGCGGCAGTGTTGATGCTCGGGGCTGTCATCGCATTCGTCCCGTTCGATTCCGGGTACATGTCCGGCAAACATGCCGTCAACGAATTTGCCGACAGACTCGAATACCGTACGGGGCGCGGCGAGAAGATGGACGTGGTGCTGCCCGACGGCTCGACCGTGTGTCTGAATTCGGAGACAAGGCTTGTCGTGGCTGCCGATTTCGGTGAATCCACGCGTGAGATATCGTTCGACGGCGAAGGCTTCTTCAATATTGCCCGCGACCCCGAGCGCCCGTTCATAATACACAGCGCCGATGACGATTATACGGTGCTCGGAACCTCGTTCAACCTGCAGTCGTATGCCCGTGAGAAGTTTGCGGTCGTGACGCTGCATACCGGCTGCCTCCAGGCGCGCGTGCGCAAGGACGTCATCATACTCGACCCAAATGAGGAGTTGCAGATAGATGCCGAGAACAATACGATAGCCAAGCGCGAGGTGAATGTCGACGATTCGATAAGCTGGATAAACGGCCGTCTGGTATTCTCGGGACTGCCGCTGAAGGACGTGGCCAACAAGTTGTCGCGCCATTTCCAGGTTCGGATAAACGTACATGCCGACATTGCCAACCAGCAGTATACCGGTATGGTCGACGACGAGACGCTCGAAGAGGCGCTGAACATGATAGCCGAAACATCGCCGCGCAGAATGCGCATAACCAACATCGAGGGCGAGTATTTCCTGTCGCAGGCAAATCCCCGCCAGCTGAATGCCGGAAAATAAATGAGAGAGATCGATCCATCTATAAAAAAAGTATTACACTAACCGAAATCATTGACTTAATGACAAACTTTTACAAGTTGAGAAATCGTTGCAACCTTCTTCACCGCCTTACGGTCGGCGTATTGGCTGCATTGGCATCGTTAGCGGCGCAACCGGCGCTGGCATTCGATGTCGTGTCTGCGCAGCAGTTTCCTACGGTAACACTGTCGGTCGACGAGGTGCCGTTGACAGATGTGCTGAAGAAGATCGAGTCGCAGACGTCATATACCTTTTTCTACAATAACGAGTTGGTGGAGAATGCCGGTACAGTTACGGCTTCGTTCCACGATTCGGGATTGAAGGAGGCTCTCGATGCCGTTTTCGCCGGCAAGCAGTTGCTGTACGAGTTCCGCGGCGACAAGATCCTGATCAAACGCAAAAGGACGTCGGCGCCCGAACAGAAACAGTCTGTTTCGGCGGAATCCGGACAGGACCCCCAGGTGCAGGAGCCTTCGTCGAACGCGGCGAATATGCCCGACGGTACGGCCCGCCCGCTGACTCCAGCCCCGACCGGCAAGACTACGGTCGTGCGCGGTACGGTAAAGGACGAGGAGGGAAAGCCTATGCCCGGAGTCGGCGTTATAATAAAAGGTACGCTTACGGGTACCGTTACGGATACGAACGGTGCCTATGCCATCAAGGCGCGTCCGAATGACGAACTGTCGTTCAGTTTTCTCGGCTACAAGACGCAGGACGTTTTCGTCGGCAGCAAATCGAGGATAGACATTACGCTTGTCGACCAGGCACAGGCCATCGACGAGGTCGTCGTGACGGCACTCGGTCTCAAACGTGACGAGAAGTCGCTCGGATATGCGGCCACGAAGGTCGACGGCGACGTGTTTGCCTCGTCCACGACATCGTCCAACTGGCTCTCGGGCCTTACCGGTCAGGTTGCCGGCCTTACGTTGCAGCGTACGGGTGCCGGTGCGGGCGGTTCGATGCGTGTTACGCTGCGCGGCGAGTCGTCGCTCGACCTGAGCAACAACGGCGCACTGTTCGTCATCGACGGTGTCCCGATGTTCAACACCTCGTCTTCCATGGGCGAGTCGGCATATGCAATCGACTACGGTGACGGTACGGGCGATATCAACCCCGACGATATTGAGAACATAACGGTGCTGAAAGGCCCTGCCGCGACGGCCCTTTACGGATCGGAGGCTGCCAACGGCGCCATCGTCATAACGACAAAGTCGGGTGACGTGGAGGACGGAAACGTCAGCGTCACCTTCACCTCGAATTTCGTGGCCGAGATCGTGAATACCGAGCCGGACCTGCAGTATGTCTATGGTCAGGGCGGTACCAAGGGCCATGACAACTTCCACTACGGCGATCCGGTCGAGGGCGGCGAGGTTACAACCACCGACGCCACCTCATGGGGCCCGAAGATGGACGGAACGCTCTATTACCAGTATTACGACGAGAAACGCGGTATCGGAGTAGACGAGAACGGTCTGCGTGTCAAAACCCCGTTCATAAGCTACGGAAACTGGTTCAAGGACTTCTTCCAGACGGGCTGGACCACGACCAACTCCATCTCCCTGTCGGCCAAGATCAACCGCAACAACAATGTACGCCTTTCGATCTCCGACTCGCGCAGCCAGTCGATCACGCCGAACTCTCCGGCAATGCGCCAGTCGATAAAGCTCAATTCGCGCAACAAGATCAACAAGTGGCTATCGATGAATACCTCGATCACCTATTACCGCCGCGACTGCGGCAACCTGCCGCAGATGGGATACGGCCAGGCTTCGGTGATGTATTCGTTGTGGTGCATGGCGCCGAACATCAACATGGACTGGGCGCGCGACTACTGGATCGAGGAGGACGTGCAGCAGAACGCCAACCTTACGGGAGCGAAGAACAACCCATATTTCGTGGCCTACGAGTGTCTCAATACGCTTGACCGCGACCGTGTATTCGGCAACACCTCGCTCGACCTGCATCTCTATCAGGGTTTGGACCTCATGCTTCGCGGCGGTGTCGACTTTTCGCGCGACCACCGTACGATGCAGCAGCCCAAGAGCTCCTATTCGCAGCGTTACGGAATGTATCGCGAGGGTGATGTGAGCTCGTTGCAGATGAGCCTCGATTTCCTGCTCAAGTACAGCCGCAAGCTGGGTGCCGGTTTCGAGATGAAACTCAACTTCGGCGGAAGCATCATCAACCGCATGTTCCGCGAGACGACGAAGACCGCCGAGCAGCTCAAGCAGCCGGGCGTGTATTCGCTTGCCAACTCCGTCGAGCGCGTGAAGACGCAGACTTACGACTATGAGCGCCAGACCAACAGCCTTTACGGTTTGGCCCAGTTCTCGTGGCGCGACGCCATCTTCCTCGATATTACGGGACGTAACGACTGGTCGAGTACGCTACCCATAAACAACAACTCATATTTCTATCCTTCGGTTTCGACGAGTATCCTGCTCAACGAACTCATAGACTTCGGCTCGCTGCGCAATACGTTCAATCTCGTAAAGCTGCGCGGCAGTTTCGCACAGGTCGGACACGATACGAAACCGTACCGTACGACCGACTATCTTTCGTCGTCGGACTTCCCCGGTACATATCAGATTCCCGGTACGATGAACAACGCCAATCTCAAGCCCGAGATCGTGTCGTCGTGGGAGGTGGGTCTCGACCTGCGCATGTTCCGCAACCGTCTGGGCATCGACCTGGCCTATTATGACAATACGTCGAAGGACCTGATCGTCAACATGCCGGTAAGTTCGGCTTCGGGTGTGACAAAACGCTACGCCAATGCCGGTGTGATCCGCAACTACGGTTGGGAGCTGCAGATCAACGGTACCATTATCAAGACCCGTAACGTGCAGTGGAAAGCCTATGTCAACTGGTCGCTGAACCGCAACAAGGTTGTCGACCTCGGTGAGGGCGTCGACTCGTGGATCGTGGCTTCCTACTCGTCGCATGCCTACATGACCGCATATAAGGGCGGTTCGATGTCGGCGATGTACGGTCTGGGTTACAAACGCGCTCCCGAAGGCTCGTACATAGTCGAGAAGGACGGAAGCATACAGAATGTCTCGGGACAGATCATCGTCGACGAGAACGGATATCCCCAGTACAGCGACGAACTGATGTATATCGGCGAGTGCCTGCCCGACTGGAAAGGCGGTTTCGGCACGAGCGTCAAGTGGAAGGGCCTGACCGTGTCGATTGCATTCGACGGCCAGCACGGCGGACACGTATACTCATATACGAATGCCGTCATGGGTACGCGTGGAAAGGGTACGTTCACCCTGGCCGGCCGTTACGACGGCATGGTTCTCGACGGTGTGAACCAGCTTGCCGACGGCAACTTCATTCGCAACACCCACAAGACGGCCGATATCGTCGAGTATTACGGTCTGGCCTATGCCTTCCAGAACTGCGAGCAGAACTTCGTGAGCACCGAATTCCTCAAGCTGCGCGAAGTGCGCATCGAGTATGAATTCCCGCGTGCACTCCTTGCCAAGTCGGGATTCATCAAGGGCCTGTCGCTTTCGGTCTACGGACGTGACCTCTACTGCTGGACGAAGTTCCCGGGTTGGGATCCCGAAGGGGCCTTCATGCGCGGTGCGTCGGTGGTTCCCGGATTCGAGATGCTGCAGATGCCTGGTACGGCTACTTTCGGCGGCAGCATAAAGATAATTTTCTAAAGGAAAAACAATCGATACAATGAAAAAACATATAGCCAAATATTCGATCGCTGCCGTTGCGGCTGTTGCGGTATTCGCGGGCTGTTCGCGTTTCGAGGAGATGAACGTCAACAAGAACGCCGTACAGAATACTTCCGCAACGACCTTCGTACAGCCTACGGTCTTTTCGTATGAGTACCGTATGATCAACCGTTCGTTCACGTTGACCTCGCAGCTCATGCAGTATACCGTCGGATTCCAGCAGAATGCCGACAAGATCAGCAACTACCGTATCCAGAACAGTGTGGCTGCCGGATACTGGAACGATTTCTATTCGTGCGGCGGCAATGCCCAGGCCATGCTCGAACAGGCCAAGAAGGACAAGGACAATGTCGCCATTGCCGTGGCCGACATCATCAAGGTCATCGTCATGTCGACTATTACCGATGCCTATGGCGACGTCCCTTATTTCGAGGCCCTGCAGGGCTATACTTCGGGCGGTACGGAGTTCACACCCCGCTACGACAGCCAGAAGGAGATCTACCGCGACATGTTCAAACTGCTGGAGGAGGCCAACTCGCTGCTTGCCGCCGAGAAGACCAACTTCGACCCGTCGGAGGACTACATGTACGGCGGCGACATCAAGAAGTGGCGCAAACTGGGCAACTCGATCTACCTGCGCCTGTTGATGCGTGTGGCCTTGAAGGACGAGGTCGATGTCGAGACCGAGAGCCTTTATGCCGTGTCGAAGCTCAACGAGATATTCTCGTATCCGGCGAACTATCCGGTATTTGAGAGCCGTGAAGATGCCGCCGATGTCCCGTTCGACGACAGCGTTACGGCGCAGCAGACCCCGTTCTTCTCGTGGCGTGCCGGCAGCTGGAACTCAAATATGGTGTGCGAGCGTCTGATGAACGAGATGTACGACGAGGACTCGAATCTGGCAGACCCGCGCCTGAACTACTATTTCGACAACAGCCGCATCGGCGCCCCCACGCAGGTTACCTACCAGGAACTCGTGCCGTATGTGGATATTGTTGCGCACTACAACCGCGGCCTTATCCAGAACCGTGACCACTTCTCGATTATGTGCTATTCCGAGATATTCTTCATATGGGCCGAGGCAGCGCACCGCAAGTGGATTTCGGGTACGCCCAAGAGTTATTACGACCGTGGTATAACGGAGTCGATATATGAATGGAATCCCGATGCCGATGACTCTGTCATAGCATCGTTCCTCGCTCACCCGCGCGTGTCGCTCGAAGGACTCAAGGACGATGCCGCTCTGGAGCGTATCATGACGCAGAAATGGATCTCGACGGTGCTGGTCGGTATCGAGTCGTGGTGCGACTACCGCCGTACGGGTTATCCCGAGATGCCGGTCAAGTCGCTTGCCGGCAACGACGGCGTGCTTCCCACGCGTCTGCTCTATCCGGCCGACGAGGAGTTCCGCAATCCCGTGAACTACGAGGAGGCTGTCAACGGTTGGCTCGGCGGCGTGAACAACATGAAGACCAATGTGTGGTGGGCTGACCACAATCAGAAAAGAAAACAATAATCGATTGCAGTTATGAAGAGATATTTCTATATGATATTGGCGTTCCTGGCCGTGACAACGGTGTCGTGCTCGACCGACAGTGTCGATGTCGATCCGTCGTCGTTGACGATCGAGGTCGAACCGAGCTGGGACGCTACGCGCGGAATTACGAGCGCAAGCCAGACCGTTACCGCATATGTGAAACTCAATGTGCAGACAATCAACTGGCAGGTGTCGTCCGACAGCGAGTGGCTCAAGGTCGATTCGGGCGAGGTGCATACCGGCAGCGACGAACTTGAGATGGTGGTAGATGCCAACGACGATTTCGACAAACGCAATGCCGTCCTGACGATAACGGCAGGTCTCTACACCCAGCGACTGGAAGTCGATCAGGCCGGAAACGTATTCATTATGAGCGATATCTATCGTATCGTGTCGGCCGATGAGTCCGTGTCGTTCGACGTTGAGGTGCGTACGACTTCCGACTGGAGCATCGAGACTCCCGAATGGATCGAGGCCGAGAAGGTCGGGTCTCCGACCGTCGACGACAACGGCCAGACAATTACACTCATGCGTGTCAGCGTCGATGCCAACACCGATGCGCAGGCACGCTACGGTGCCGTACAGCTCGTGCCGCCCGAAGGTTACAATGCGGAGTTTACCGTGTTCCAGTTCGGTACGGATGTCCCGATGACCGACGACGGCAAGATCGACGTGGCTGCCGAGGGCAACATGTCGTTCGACGTGAAGGCTCCGTTCGGCATAGTTGAGAACGTCGAGGCTCCGTACTGGGTACAGTGCACGCAGACGCCGACAGAGGACGGCCTGCATATGAACTATAACTTCTGGATAGGCAAGAACCTTAGCGACACCAAGACCGGACGCGAGTGCGTCGTGAAGTTCGATGTCAGGGAGAATGACACGGAGGTGACGCTCCCGACCATTTCGCAGGATTTCGTGCCGGCCGGAGGTATTGTCACCGGTCCCGGTTTCAAGATGTTCGCCGAGGCATACAATGCCGGTGAGGACATATCGTACTGGACAAGCGAGAGCAACGGTCAGACCGTGATCAACGTGCTGTCGGACGTCAACATGAGCGAAGTCGAGACCTGGACGCCCGTCGGAACAGCAACGCGTCCGTTCGAGGGTGTGTTCCGCGGCAACGGCTGGCTTATAACGGCATGGAATGGCGATAACCCGCTCTTCGGCTATATCGGAGAGAATGGCCGTGTACAGGACATTATCGTTGAGAAGGATTGTACGATGACCTTCTCGGGTTCGCACGCGGCAGAGAGCTGGAACGGCGTGCTGGCAGGCGTGCTGCGCGGTACTTTGGACAATTGCGAGAACCGTGCTGCCGTAGCGGTCACCGGTCTCGACGCCACGGCCGAGACTGCATTCAGCGGCATGGTCGGACTTCTTGACGGCGGCTCGATAAGCAATTGCAGGAACGAGGCAGCGATTACGGTTGAGGAAGATGCCGTATCGACGGCAAATGTCTATGTGGGAGGTATCGTCGGCAAGACTGCGGGCGACGGTTCGTCGGTTGTGTCGTGCTCGCATAATGCTTCGCTTACATGTTATGCACGTGTGACGGACGGTTCGTCGTTGTATGTCGGCGGTATTGCCGGTGTTGCGGCAGGAACTGTGACCGACTGCTCGACGGGCGAGAAGCTGATGTCCGTAAGTACCGATGCCTCGCGCAATGTCTATTGCGGAGGTCTGCTCGGCTATTCGACCGCCAATGTCGACGCATGTGTCAATGCGCAGTCCATATCCAATACGCTTTATCGCAGCGGTGACGCCGTTTACATCGAATATACGGGAGGCGTCGCCGGTTATCAGGCTTCGGGAAACATCAAGGGCTGCACCAACCGCGGGTCGATCATCTCGACGTCCAATCAGCAGTATCTCTATATGGGCGGTATTGCCGGCATGTTCGCCGAAGGTGAGGCCGAGAACAACGTGAATGTAGCCAAGATGGACCTTCAGGGTGATGTTACGGCTGCCATCAAGGGTGTGAGATATGCTACCGTGGGAGGACTCTACGGCTCGTTCGGCGCATCTCAGGGCAGTTCGGATACGGACAGCTCGAACAGCGGTCCAATAACGATAACCAATATCGAGACGGCCGTCGACAACTCGACGCAACTGCAGCTCGGCGGTATCTTCGGCTTCCTGAATTCCGATTCGCCCGTTAAGTCGTTGACCAATACTGGAGCCATTACGGCAAATCTCGTGGCCAACTTCGATACATTCTCCGTCGGCGGCATAGTCGGTGCCACCGAATGCGGAGTGTCCGGATCGACGAACGAGGGTGCGCTGATGATCAACAATGTGGTACTGTTGAAAAATGCGTCGAGCAAGATCTATTACGGCGGTATTGCCGGCCTGAATAAGCTCGGTGCACTCAACGAATATACCGACTGCGTGAACAACGGCGAGATAGGCGTAAGCACGAACAGTACCGACTACAATCTTCTTCCTTCGTTTGTGGGCGGTATCCTTGGATACACCGAACAGCCTGTGTCTGTCAAGGGTTGTGAAAATAACGGTTACGTCAACAATTCGGGCGCAAACAACAAGTACGATGCGCTCTTCTCGTCAGTAGGCGGCATCGTTGGTGCCATCTACGAGACATCGGCCGAGGTCAGCAACTGCAACGTTGCGGCCAATACGCGCAACTATGCATACAACCGTACAGTCGACATGGAGAATCCTGCGAGAATGTGCCATTGCGGCGGTATCGTCGGCTGCGCCGTGGGAGAGAGTTCTACTGCGCGTGTCAGCATATCTGACTGCACGACCAAGGGTAATGCCGAGAACAAGCGTTCGACGGCAGCCGGCATAGTCGGTTTCGCCAAGTACGCATCGATTTCGGGCTGCCGTTTCGAAGGCAGCATCGTTGGCAGCGGTCCCCACTTCTCGGGCGGTATTGCCGGCTGTCTGAGTGAATCCGAGGTTACGGGGTGCGTGGTCAAGTCTCCGGACCTTTACAGCCACAGCGGTTACGGTATGGACAACGTCAACTATTTCGGTGCTGCGGGTATTGCCGGATACATGTACGGAACATCGACCATCTCCGACTGCAAGGCTTTTGCGACGCTGATCCAGAACACCATTTCGACGGCTACGGAATCGCAGCACCTGGGCATGGGTATCATAGCCGGAATTACGGTTCCGACCTCGACGGTTCGCGACTGCGGACTGGGCGGATCGCTCAATACAGGAGCTTCGGGCAATGCGTCGACGCTGATCATGACCGTAAACTCCGAAAACTTCGAGTCATGCATCGCCGGTGACGAGCATGCGCAGACGAGCGGCTGCTACTACTGGAACGGACAAGAGTAAACATACATACAACCACTAACTTGAACTTTTATGTACAGAACACTGATGAGGGATTACGTATCCCCCGAAATCCAATGGAAAACGGTAGCTGTGGAGACCGGGTTTGCCGTAAGCGACGACTATTCGCTCGAAGATGTCGATGAACGCGAGGGCGAATGGTAGAGTGTCTAACCTGAAATGAAGGAACAACCATGAAAAGAGAGATTATCGTTTTGGGTTTGGCTGTCGCAATGCTGGGCTCATGTACAAGTGACATTACAGAAGAGGCCGTCAATACTGGCGGCAGGACCGAACTTTCGGTCGTACTCGAGGAGACCCGTACCCATCTCGGCGACAAGGACGAGACATCGGGTGCCTACAAGGTATATTGGTCGAACGGCGACTGCATTAACATATGCGGTCATGAGAGCAACACCCTCTCCGGTATTGAGGAGGGTACGGGTTCGGCTACCTTCTACGTCGACAAGGTGATCAACCCTCCCTATGACGTGATTTATCCCGCTTCGGCGTACAGCGACGGCGATGCTGTCCTGCCTTCGGTTCAGCAGTATGCCGAGGAGTCGTTCGCCGAGGGCTCGGCCGTGCTGGTCGGCCGTGGCGAAACTTCGGCCGTGGAGTTGAAGAACGCCTGCGGTTTCGTGAAGATAAGACTTACGCGCGGTACGGCCGACGACTGCAACATATCCTATGTCAAGTTCTATGGCAACTCGGACGAGGCTGTGAGCGGACGTTTCGGAATCGACTATGCACAGGCTCAGCTTCTGTTGCCCGAAACGGCGGCTTCGGACGAGGACAAGAGCATAACGCTCGAGTGCGGCGACGGAGTTGCCCTGTCGTCAGAGGAACTTTCGTTCGTGTTTGCCGTTCCGGCACAGACCTTTGCCGCCGGTTTTACCGTTGAAATCGTCGATGTCGAGGGCCACCGCATGACACACAGCAGCGATCGCGAACAGATTGTGAATGCCGGTGAGATACTTGCCATGCCTGCCATGGAGTTCGTCCCGACCGATACGGTTGTAGATGTCGAGATCAAGACGGCCGAAGACATGCTGGCTCTGGCCGAGGCTGTGGCTGCAGGACGCATGGGCGGCAACTACTATCTGGCCAACGATATCGATATGGCATCGGTTGTTGACTGGCCCGGCATCGGAAATGAGGACCTCGTGAATGCATTCGGCGGCACGTTCGACGGCCGCGGCTTTGCAATCAAGAATCTGCGTTCGTCAAAGCCTATATTCAATTATACGGCCGAGGGGGCCGTGTTGAAGAATGTCGTTATCGACGCATCATGTGAGTTTACGAACGAAGCCTCCTACACCGAAAAGTACAGTTTCGGTGCGCTTGTCGGTATGAACCGCGCCGATATTACCGACTGTACCAACAATGCTACCGTAACGTTTACGGCAACGGGGTCGGCCGAGTTGTATGTCGGAGGCCTTATTGGCCGCAGCTATCGCCAGGGAGCAATCTCCGGTTGCAAGAACAGCGGTACGGTAACCGTTTCTGCCAAAGCCGACGGCATGTCGGTTGCGGCCGGCGGTGTTGTCGGAACCTTCGACCGTTCGATCGAAGAGGATACCGCCACGCTCAGCGACTGCAGCAATACGGGTACGGTGACCAATACGAGCGACACGCGTACGATTTGCGTGGGCGGTGTAGTCGGACGTTCTACCAACGGTACATGCGTTATCGAGAACTGTGTGAACGAAGGCAAGGTGGTTTCCAATTCCAAGGCAGTCAACGCGCTTCAGGCCAACCGTTACAATTATATCGGCGGTGTTGCGGGTCAGAGTGCAGGCAACATCACGGGCTGTACCAACCGCGGGACCGTCGAGAACGGCTCGATGTTCTACGAGAGCCGTGTAGGCGGTGTGTGCGGTACCGTGTTCACCGGATACAAGATCGAGAACTGCACCAACGAGGCTGCCGGTGTCGTAACTACATCGGCTGAACGCAACTCGGAGGTAATGGACGAGGTCGTAATCAACCAGGAACACTGTGGCGGCGTGATCGGCCAAAGCGAGGGCTCGATTGTCGGTTGTACCAATCATGCCGTGATCAATTTCGGATCGTCGCCCGTATCGGCCAATATCGGCGGTGTCTGCGGATATGTACGCCGGGAAAATTCGACGTTGCAGAACAATGCCAACGACGGTGACATCTCCATCACCGGTACTGTTACCAACAATTCCGTCGGCGGCCTCTACGGTTCGTTCGGCAAGGCCCAGAACGTGACCGATGCCGTCAGCACCAACAGCGGCAACATCACTTCGGTGGCAATCGACAACAACGGCGGATATCTGCGTTGCGGCGGTATTGTCGGATTTGCATATCCCGGTACTGTCATCTCGACAGTCAAGAATACGGGCAGCATCAATGCCGACCTGGCTTCCAAGTTCAACTACTATGCCGTCGGCGGTATCATCGGTTCGGCCGAGTGCGGCGCTTCGGGCGTAACGAACGAGGGTGCGATAATGCTGAATAATGTCTCTCCCATAACTTCCGGAAGCGATATATATGCCGGCGGTATCTGCGGCTGGAACTCCAAAGGCGACGGCAATGTATACGAGAACTGTGTCAACAGCGGAGGCGTAGGTATCAGTACAGTAGACAATAATTGTGTACAGCTTCCGGCATTTTTGGGCGGTATTCTCGGATTTTCAGGCAGGTCTGTGGCCATACGAGGTTGCGATAACTATGGATATGTCAATGCCAACGGGTCAAGTACTGGTAAATCCAACGGTACTTTTTGTGCCGTAGGCGGCATTGTCGGGGCTATTAACAATGTAGCAGGAGAGGTTTCTGATTGCCATGTTACGGCCAATACCCGCAACTATATCTATAACAATACGGCTGAAGCTACCAATCCAAATCACGAGAACATGACGCACTGTGGTGGTATTATAGGTTCGGCTGCAGGTGCCGATGCGTCGAATCGCATAACGGTAACGGATTGCTCGACCGACGGCGTGATAGAGAGCAGACGTTCGGGCGCAGCAGGTATTGCCGGGTTCGCCAAATGGACCGATATCTCAAATTGCAGTTTTGCCGGTAGTGTAGTTGGCAACGGACCCCATTTCGGTGCCGGTGTTGTCGGAAGTCTGTTCGATGGCAACGTGTCGGATTGTACAGTCAAGGCCGAGAACATATATGCTCATTCCGGATTTTACGACTCTTGCAGCGTAGCGGGTATCGCCGCCAATGCAACAGGCACTTCGGCCATATCGCGTTGCAAGGTGTTCGTAACGCTTATACAGAATGAAGCGATGAAGACGACGAGTGTTGACAATCTGCTCGGTATGGGTATGATTGCAGGTACTACATCGACCGGAACGACGATTACGGACTGTGGCTTCGGCGGAGCTCTTTATACGGGAACGAGCGATACTCCGAATACGTTGATATTGCAGATAGGTACCGATAATTTCGGACAGGCGGTTATCGGCGACCGTTACGATGAACCGATTGGAACGCATACACTCTCCGACGGCTATGCGTCGAGCATAAGTGGTTGCTACTATTGGGACGGAACCGAAGAGTAAGGCAGCTTTTATTCAGGGGCAGGCGAGGGTGATACCTCCCTGCCTCACAACGTGGAAACGATCTTACAGATGAAACGCTTCTTATATACGATATTTGCGCTGCTGTTGCTGGCCGCATGCGCCGAAGGCAACAACGAACTTCCGTCCCACGACCCGCTTGAGGTCCCCGACAAGGCGGGATACAATGTCAAGGGTATGGTGCTGGACGAATATGCCCAGCCGATCGAGGGTGTGGTTGTGAGCGACGGCCTGCATACGACGAAAACCGACAGCAACGGTTTTTTCTGGTTGGACAGCGACCTTGCGCTGCGCCGTTTCGTATCGGTGACGATCCCGTCCGGGTATGAAATTCAGAGTGAAAACGGTTTGCCTCAGTTTTTCGAACGCATACCCGAAGGCGCGGATTCGTTTTGTGCCGAATTCAGGCTCAAAAGCCGCCGCGAGCCTTGCGACCGCTATACGCTCTTTATGGTGGGCGATCCGCAGATCCGCGACCGCAATCGCGGTTACGACAAGTTTGCCTATCACTCGATCGACATGTTCGAAGACATGTGCCGCGACATGAACAAGGTCTATGCGACGATGACCGACCGTCCGGTTTACGGCATCGGTCTGGGGGATCTTACGCATGAAGACGTAAACATGTGGGAGGTATATTGCGGCGGCGTGGCGAGTCTGCGTTTCCCGATGTTCGGCGTCATAGGCAACCACGACCACAATACCAAGGCCGCTACCGACAATGAGGCCATACGTCCGTACGAGGAGAATATCGGTCCGACGAACTATTCGTTCGATCTCGGCAAGCTGCACTTCATCTGCCTCGACAACATTATCATGCGCGGCGACGGGGCCGGCGGTTATGATGACGGCCTTTCGGACGAGGTCTATACTTGGTTGTGCAACGACCTGAAGTATGTCCCCAAGGAGAAGATCATCATGATCTGCTCGCACAGCTCGCTGTTCGGCAAGCCGGGCAAAGACCCTGTCGATGTGGACCGCAACGGCAAACTCTATGCCGACAAACTGTCGGAGTACAAATACGTGCATTCGTGGGCGGGGCACTCCCATCTCAATTTCAACAAGGTCTACGCCAAGACTTCGGAAAACAGACTGCCCAATGTCGAGGGACATATCGTAGCCCGTGCGACCGGGGCCTTGTGGCTCAACGAGTGGGTATGCTCCGACGGTACGCCGCGCGGATACTATATCGTGGACGTCGACGGCGAGGAGATAGAATGGTATTACCACCCGTGCGGCAACCAGCTTGGCGTAAGCAACGGCTTCGATGATTACTACCAGATACGGGCATACCGCCCCGGCGACTATGAGGACGGTTACGTGTATGCCAACGTGTGGGGGTGGGACGCACTGTGGGGCAATGTCCTCTATACCGACAATGGCGAGGGCAGCGTCGAAAAACGCCCCATGGCACGCTATGTCACCTACGACAAGGCCTACAAGGATTGCTGCGACCTGAGCAACTCTAAGCCCGGAAACATTGCGAAGGAGGAGTTCGAACCCGACATGGGTGTACAGCACATATTCCGGATAGTGCCGTCGGAAGGGGCCACGTCGTGTACCATCGAGGTTACCGACCGTTTCGGGCGATCGTACTCGACGTCGCTCGACTGGGGGCGCTGACCCGGCTGAAACGTGAGACCCGTTATTATGAAAAACCTTTAACCGTTAATATAAATGAAGAAAATAGCTTTGTTATTTGTTTCGGTACTGTTGTTTGCCGGAACATCTCTGGCCGAGGGCATCTCATCGGCCAAGGAGCTTGTCGCGTTCATCACGGCGGCGAATGCCGGTGAGGATACCACCCCGTGGACCGACCGCGACGGCGTGATAAGCCTCAAGGCCGACATCGACCTGGGGAAGGTCAAGAATTTCGTGCCTGTAACCATGTTCGACGGCGTATTCGACGGCTGCGGACACTCGATCCTCAACTGGAAAGCCGAAGCCGGCCTGTTCCATATAGTATCGGAGCATGCCGTCGTGCGCAACCTTACCATAGACGAGTCGTGTTCGATGAAGTGTGTCGACAACAACGTCCAGGAGGAGTTCTATGCGGGATTCATCGCAGACGTGAACCTCGGTACGCTCGAAAACTGCGTCAACCGCGGCACGATCTCGCACCGCTCGGCCAAATCGCTCATGCCCAACTATGTCGGCGGCGTGTGCGGAATGAACAAGTACGTCATCATGAATTGCGACAACTACGGCAATATCTCTTCGTCCGGCAACTTCGGCGGCAACCTCGACAACCGCGGCTCGTTCATAAGTCTCGGCGGTGTTGTCGGCGGCTCGCCCAACCGCCCGGAGCCGTGCGCATTCATCGGCTATTGCGACAACCACGGTATGGTTACCTACAGCGGGGCATTCCCCGGAAACTATATCGGCGGCGTGATAGGCAACAGCTCGCGTGCGAAGGTCAAGTTCTGCGTCAACCGCGGCAACCTTACCGTGGCAGCCAAGTCCATCTCCGAATCCGATGTGCCGCAGGGCCTGCAGGCGGGAGGCGTTTGCGGCCTTACGAAGGGTGATGTCGTTTGCTGCGACAACTTCGGCGAGCTTATAACGCGCTGCGACATATTCACGATGCTTGGCGGTATCTGCGGCTCGACCCATTTCGCCCTGACCGTAGGCGACTGCGTGAACTATGCCGACGTTACGGCGTCGGGATACAAGGGGGCTTCCGTCGGCGGTATCGTCGGCCAGGCTGCCCGTCCGATCGTTGCCGTGCAGTGCATCAACAAGGGCAATGTCAAGTTCTCGGGCGAGAGCCCCAAGACCCGCAGCGCACTGGGCGGCATCATCGGCAACGCATTCGTCAAGCGCGAATCGAAATATGCCGTTGCCGTCATCGAGTGCCGCAACGAGGGTGACGTGTCGTGCGGATATGCCGCCAATACCTATAACAGCGTGCGCGGCATACATGTCGGCGGACTGTGCGGCTTCATGGCCGGCAACGAGACGGTCAATGCCGCCATACGTTACAGTACGAATACCGGCCGGATCAGCAGCGAGGCCGGACGCCTGGGAGGTATAGCCGCATTGTCGTCGTTCAACGACATTCAGGAGTGCACGAACGAAGGAGAGGTAACCGGTTCGCCCTCGGTTGCCGGCGGTATCTGCGGCGTTTTCGAAGCCGGCGAGATGCGCGAGTGCACCAATACCGGCGACGTGCTCGTCAAGGGCAGCGGCAATGCCGGCGGTATTGCCGGTACGACGAAGGCCGCACAGCCCACGTCGTTTGTCGATTGCCGCAACAGCGGTGCCGTTTGCGGCCGTTTCGGCTTTGCGGCCTCAATCCTGGCCGAGAGCGTGAACCCGACCGACCGTGTCGACGGCTGCGGTGTTGGCGGTGCTGTAGGTACGCCGTCGCAGGACCGTGAATCGGCTGCACCCATTACCGAGGAGAACTACACGATCTACATTCTCGGCCGCAATGCCGAGCGCAACAACGCCGTGGTCGGCGAAAAGAAACCTTGCTACTATTGGAACGGAACCAAATAAAGATTCAGAAGACGATGAAACGATTCATAATATCATTGTTCATGCTTGCGGCGGTCTGCACCGCCCAGGCGCAGACTCCCAATGTTTCGGGACGTGTGACCTCGACCGACGGCAAGCCCGTTGCGGGAGTGGTCGTAAGTGACGGTTTGAACTGTACGCAGACCGATGCCGAAGGCCGTTACCAGATGACGAGCGACCTCAGGAACCGTCATTTCATAATGCTGTCGGTCCCGGCCGAATATGAGATTCCGGCACGCCACAGCCTGCCGACGGCCTTCAAGCGCATACCGCGCTATGTCGAGACCTTCACGGCCGATTTTGTACTCGAGCCGCGCAGGGAGCAGGCCGACCACCATACGCTTATCGTGCAGGGCGACCCGCAGATCAAGGACTTCTATGTCGACAACTCGGCCGAGGCATATCGCGACGTGGTGATTCCCGACATCATAAAGACCCGCTCGAAGATCAAGACGCCGTGCTACGGCATCGAACTCGGTGACGTGATATACAACGAGCTGACCGTGTTCCCGGTCTACCTGCAGAATACGGACCGCGTGGATATGGTGACCTTCAACGTTATCGGTAATCATGACCATGACCAGACGACCCTGCTCAAGGATTCGCTCGGTACGATGCAGTACGAGATGCACCTCGGTCCGACGTGCTATTCGGCCAATATCGGACGCGTGCACTACATCTTCATCGACGATATCATGTATGACCGCAAGAACCAGCGCGAGTCGTACCGTCACGGTCTTTATGACGAAACGCTGCACTGGCTGCTCGAGGACCTGAAGTATGTGCCCAAGGACAAGATCATAATGATCTGCGCCCATGCCCAGATGTTCAACAAGAAGACCACGATGGCGCGCCGCAACAGGAACTTCGAGGCTTACAGCAAGGCTCTTCTGGAGTTCAAGTACGTCTATTCGTGGGCGGGCCACAACCATCACACGTTCCTCTATACGAGCGAGCCCGAGAAGAACTACGGCATCGACAACCTTACCTCCATTACGGTTACCAAGTCGACCGGCGCGCTGCGTCTGAACCGCCTGCTGAACAATGACGGTACGCCGCAGGGCTATTTTGTCGTGGACGTCAACGGTGAGGACGTTTCGTGGTACTATCTCTGCTGCGGCAAGGAGCGCGACTATCAGATGAAGGTATATGCTCCGGCCCGTACCGACGGTGAGCACGTGATGGCCAACATCTGGGCGCACGACAACAAGTGGGGCCCGGTCGAGTGGTGGGAGAACGGCGTGAAGGTCGGCGAGATGGAGGCCTACGACGCACTCGATCCCGATTATGTGGATCTCTACGCCACTGTCACGAACAAGACCACCCGCAAATACTGCAAGCCCATTGCCTCGTTCCACATGTTCCGGATCAAACCTTCGGAGGGTGTGCGTGAAGGTGAGGTGCGTGTTACCGACCGCTTCGGCAATACATATACGCAGAAGGTGGCATGGTAGCGTAAATGTTGTTTCATATTATAACCGAAAAAACTACTGATGAAAAAAGTTTCACTGTTCCTTGCGGCGCTCGCGTTGACGTGCTCCGTTGCGGCCCAGCAGCGCATGAGCTGGGACGAAGCCTATCGACGTGCCGATGAGATCATTGCCCGGCTTACCATCGATGAGAAGTTGGAGATGACGCACGGCTATCGCAACTTCTTCTTCAACGGCGTGCCCGAGAAGGGGGTGCCCTATGTTTTCCTGTCGGACGCGTCGCAGGGCGTGCGCCTGAACCGCGACCTGCGCGGCAGCGGCCTTGTCGAGCAGCTCGACAAGTCGACAGCCTTTCCGGCACCGATCATGCTGTCGGCAACGTTCAACCCGTCGCTGGCGTATGAATATGCCCGCGCGGTGGGCGAGGAGTGCCAGGCCAATAACGTAAAGGTGTTGCTGGGACCCGGCCTCAATATTTACCGCAACTCGCAGTGCGGACGCAACTATGAGTATTTCGGCGAGGACCCGTGGCTGACGTCGCGCATGACCGAGAATTACGTTGCCGGCATACAGTCCACCGGTACGGCCGCCTGCCTCAAGCACTTCCTGGGCAACAGCACCGAGTTTTACCGCCGCCGCTCGAATTCGGTCATCGACGAGCGTGCCGTGCATGAGATCTACATGCCCGGATTCAAGGCCGGTATAGATGCCGGTGTGGCTACCGTGATGACGGCCTACAACCAGCTCAACGGGGAGTGGTGCGGCCAGAGCGAGCATGTGATCAAGGAGTTGTTGCGCGGGGAGCTCGGTTTCCGCGGAGGTGTGGTTTCGGACTGGTCGTCGACGTACGACTGGGAGAAGATAATCAGGTCGGGTCAGAACATAGACATGGGCGGAACCCCGAAATTCTATATCGAGAAGGTTGCCAGGGATCTCTATGCCGAAGGAAAGGTTAGCGAACGTGAGATCGAGGCCATGATCCGTCCGATAGTGGCCACATGCGTGGCGTTCGGATTGTACGAGGACCGCAAGTTCGAGGGGTCGCTCGACGAGATGTTCGCACGCCATGCCGACGTGGCCTACACGGTCGCTTCGGAAGGTGCCGTGCTGCTCAAGAATGACGGTGTGCTCCCTATCGATGCCAATAACAGGCTGAAGGTGCTGTTGACGGGACGTTTCGCTACGGAGTGCCCGCGCGGCAAGGGCTCGGCCGAGGTTATAGGCTTCGACAACGTGACGATGACCGATGCCCTCCGCGAGAAGTTCGGCAACAACCTGACCGTTGCAAAGGATCCTACCGTGGAGATGATAGCTGCGGCCGACATCGTAATCGCAAGTGTCGGGACGATTGACGCCGAGAGCACCGAACGCCCGTTCGCACTGCCGTCGGCAGATGAGGCATTTGTCAAGATGTGCGTAGAGAACAATCCCAACACTGTTGTGGTCGTGAACTCGGGCTCGGGTATCCGCATGACAGGGTGGGCCGACAAGGCTGCCGCCATACTCTATGACTGGTATCCCGGTCAGAACGGCCTGAGGGCCATGGCCGATATTCTCGTAGGCAAGGTCAACCCTTCGGGCAAGCTCCCGATGACCATCGAGAAGGATTTCTCGGATTCGCCGGCACGCAACAGCGTTCCCAAGGGCGCTAAGATGATGCGCAACGTGAACGAATACTTCTTCCGTGTCTACGACGTCAATTACGACGAGTCGGTGCTTGTCGGTTACCGCTGGTATGAGACCAAGGGCATCGAGCCTCTCTTCCCGTTCGGTTACGGTCTTTCGTATACGACCTTCTCGCTGGGTAAGGCGCGCCTCTCCTCGTCGACGATGAAGGCCGGCAAACCTGTGAAGGTGAGCGTGCTGCTGACCAATACGGGTGACCGCGAGGGTGCAGAAGTCGTCCAGCTCTACATCTCGGAGAAGAATCCTACGGTTCTGCGTCCGAAAAAGGAGTTGAAGGGCTTCCGGAAGGTCAACCTGAGACCGGGTGAGAAGACCGTTGTGGAGTTCGAGATCGATACGCAGGATCTCATGTTCTGGGACGATGTGAAGCATGACTGGGCCTTCAATGCCGGTGATTATGTCGTTTCGCTCGGTACGTCGTCTGCCGACATCAGTTTTGAACTTCCCTTCAAGGTAGAGTAGAAGGTTGGCTCTGAAAGCCCTTAAAGGGCTGTTTTATTCGGAACATCAGTTATAGTTAGTTGGTTGGGTGTTTCGGGGCGCTGTGAACGGATCGGTCCGTTGCAGCGCCTGTTTTTTAGAATCCGGACTCGCAGTCGAAAACCATCGTCTCGCCGGTTGCCGGGTGGCGGAACTCGATGTGCGAAGCGTGCAGGAAAAGCCGTGATGAAGGGTGTCCGTAGAGGGCGTCGCCGGCAATCGGAGTCCCGAGTCCGAGCGGGTGTGCCGAATGTACGCGCAGTTGGTGCGTGCGGCCTGTGCGTGGTGTGAATTCTACGGCCGTGACCTCTGCGCGGCGTTCCGTAACACGGTATTCCGTTACGGCCTGCTTGCCGTGCTCCGGGTCCGCAACCTGACGCGGCCTGTCGAGCGGGTCGGGTCTCAGTGCCAGTTCTATACGGCCGCTGTCGGCTGCGACCGGGCCGTCGAGAAGGGCTTCGTACCGTTTGACTATCGTTCGGTCGTGGAATTGCGATTGAAGTTTGCGGTATGTGTCGAGGTTTTTGGCGACCAGAATGATGCCCGAAGTCTCCATGTCGAGGCGGTGGACCACCATCGTCCGCTCCGCATTCGTGAAACGCTGCCGGGCCCACTCCTCTACGGACGGTGCGGAGCCCTTACCTTTTACGGACAACATTCCGGCGGGCTTGTTGACGACGGCAAGGCTGTCGTCTTCGTAGATGACGGTCGGGGCGGGTGTCTCCCTTTGGCGGTGCCGCTCGACATCGAGGCCGTCGAGCATGAATGCGAGTATGGGGCCGCATTTGCCGCGGCAGGCAGGGTAGTAGCACCCTTCGTGGCGTATCTCTCCCACGGGCGACCGGCCGAGCCAGAATTCGGCCATGGCGACAGGCTGCAGGCGGTTGGCGTAGGCATATTGCAGCAGTTTCGGGGCTGCGCATTCGCCTGCTCCGGCCGGAGGCGTGCGTTGTGGCGTCGGGGCGAAAATCTCGCACAGGTTTTTGGTCCTGCCCCGTGCGTTCATTATGACGAAATGTTCGAAAAGACGCATCTGAAGCGCTTCCGAACGCCTTTTGCGCTCGGCTCTAAGTGCTGATATCCTCTTTTCGCTGATGTCAGCTGCGGCGCGGGCTTCGGAAATGCGTTTGTCCCAAAGCTGTTTCAGGCGGCGGTATTCGGCCTTCTGGTATTGGCTTTCGCGTATCATCGCGTCGAGTTCAGCCGGATCATCGGTATGCAGCCGCCGTTCGGCACGCCTGGCCTTGTTTCCGTTGAGAGTCTCTTTGGCCCGTGCAAGTTCCGCTGCAGCCAATTCCCCGATTTCGGCGGCGTACCGTATGGCCGCGATGCGTTCGGGGGCTGACTCCAATTCAGAGATTCTGCGGTTGATTTCCGAAATTTCAGCCTCTTCGCGGCGGAAGAAGTCGCCGGGGCGAAGCATGTCGTAGACCGGAGGAACGAAATAGGGGTGGTCGTTGTCGCCTGCCAGATTCCCCGAAAAGGCTGCCAGAAACCCGACACAGCCTTCGGTGTCGCGCACGACCAGCACGCCGAACATCTTGCCGGCGGCTATCTCGTCGCCCCACTCGCTGCGGGTCTTCAGATAAGAGCGCACCATACCGGCCGCAGCTATGCATAGCGGGTGCGGCTCGTAGTCGAACGGGTCATTGAACCTGTCGGGCAGGTCTGCCGCGTCGACATTCGTGTCGAAACCGTGCAGTCGGATTTCGCTGTGAGGCATTATATCTCATTGCCCTTGACCTCGGGCAGCGGCTGTGACGGTACTGCCTGGACCGAAGGCTTTGTGATGATGCTGTCGACGATGAATTTTGTAAATCCGCGCCAGGGCAGCGCTCCGAAATACTCCTTGTAGTGGAGCTCTACCGTCTTGCCTCCTTCGAGCATCAGGCGGCGGGCAAGGTCTTCGTTGTCGACCGAGAACTCGAATTCGTACGACTGTATCGAGCCGGCCGTCTTCGACCGTATGCCAGACTGTATGAGTTTGCCTTCATACGTCTTGAATAGAACGCCCTTGTAGACTACATAGTTCAGTTCACCGCTCTTGACACCTTCGCCGAAGACGAAATAGAACCTGAAGTAGATGAATAGTGCCGCTGCTACTGCAATAATCAGCACTACGATGGTCCATACCTTTTTCATGTCGCAATATTGTTGAGACGTTTATGTTTTCAAATCAGCTGCCGTATTCACACGGCATTGCAATGCAAAGTTAATTATTTTCCGGATATGACATGCGTCGTGTCAAAGACCGTTGATCCAGACGGCAATGTCGTGCAGCACTTCGGGCGAAAATGTCTCCTCGATCTGTGCGTATTCGGTCGGGCTGCCCGTGGTGCAGTGCTGGAACAGATGGTTCAGGCCGTCGTATTCCCTGATAGTGGTCTTGCCGTTTGCGGGAAGGGACTTGCGCAGGGCACCGAGGTTCATGTCGGCAGCCACCTGCGTGTCGCGGGACCCGTTGATGGCCATTACGGGACATTGTATGCGGGTCGTGTCTTCGTGCGGATCGTATGCCATGAAGAAGTCGAGCCATGGTACCGAGGTTTCGAGCACCTTGGCGACGTTCTGTTTGGCTTCGGCCGGGAGTATTGCACCCGTTGCCGACGCGAGGCTGTCGACCGTATTTGCCGCGTCTGCCGGCGTGCCGTTTTCGATCTTGTATGTGAATACGGCGGCAAGCAACCGGCAATAGTCGTCGCACATGGACTGCGGTACGCCCGAAGCCGACAGTGTCTGCCGGTTCTGCTCGACAAGCAACATGTCGCCACGGACGGCCGAGCCGGCCAAGCTCACGATGAAATCCACAGCCTCGGGATGACGTCCTCCGATCATGAAGGCTATGGTGCCGCCCTCGCTGTGCCCGAGTATGCCTGTCTTGCTGAAACCGCTGCGGCCCTTAAGAAATCTGAGCCCTGCCAAAGCATCTTCCATATTGTCGAGGGTGGTGGCATTGGCCGCATCGCCGGTCGACTCTCCGGCGCCGCGGTCGTCGTATCTGAGCGACGCAATGCCGTTGCGGGCAAGGTAGTCGGCGATGACCATGAACGGCTTGTGGCCGAAGACCTCTTCGTCGCGGTTCTGCTGCCCGCTGCCCGTGACCATCAACACTACGGGAGTCGTGCCCTTTGTCCCGAAACCCTCCGGCAGGGTCAATGTGCCGTGAAGTACGGCATTGCCGTCACGGTTGGTAAACGAGACCTCTTCGGTCGTGTATGGATACGGAGGCTGCGGGTTTTGCGGCCGGCACACCTCGCTCTTGCCAGGGTGCAGCGTCAGGTCGAAACTGTAGCCCGACTGCTTGAATCTGCCCGTGATAAGACCTTTTTTCATGGTGGCTTCGTATGTCACTCCGAGTGCCGGAATGCTGACGGTTATCTCCCCGTTGTCCGCGATGCTTGCGTTGGCCGGAATGCCCTTGGCCCCCTGGTCGGGGCTGTCCATGCTGCATACGGTATTGCCGTTTGCGTCCTTGCCGAAATTGAATACAAGGCGCAGTTTGTTTGCACCCGCTTCGAGCGTGCCTTCCCAGCTGCCCGAGGGCGATTGGGCGAAAACATTGATGGCGAGTATCGAGAGAAAGAGCGCAGAGAAAAGTTTTTTTGCCATATTCATGAGGTTGTTGTGTAAACAAATATATGCATTTTCCTCCGATTCTGTTTTGTGCCGCACAAAAAAACGGAGGTGCATAAACGAAAAAGCCGAACATCATGTCCGGCTTTTTTCCTTTTCCGGGGGAACGGTATGTTCTGATACGACGTTTCGCCGTTGGGCCACTCTCCGCCCATGCACATGGTCGCTGTGGCCACGGCATGCTTTATATGCCTGTCCTGACTGACAGGTAACGCCATGTTTGCTCTCCAAGGTCGGTGCTTAATTCGGATAATTAAAGTTGCTGATTGTTTTTTACATTATATTCATTTTTATATATTCGACGCTGTCTTGATTTACGGACGGCATGGTTTTTTCCAAAAAAATCGTGCTTGCCGTATAGTTTTTCGGGCGGTTGTCTGTCTAATAGGTAAACGAAGTTAAGATGATCACAAAAGAACAGCGATTCTCCAAACTGGTCAAGGAGTATGAACAGACCATATACGTTGTCTGCTATATGTTTTCCCGTAATGCCGAGGATGTGGACGATTTGCATCAGGAGATTCTTTTACGGCTATGGCATGGATACGACGGGTTTGAGGGTCGCAGCGATATAAAGACGTGGATCTACCGCGTGGCGCTGAACTACTGCATCAACTTCAGCAACAAGCGCAAACGCGAGCAGACAAAACGCATGACGGCGAGGGAGCCGGATACCTCCGACAGCGACCTCGAAAAACGAATGCAGATCAAACAGCTCTATCAGCGAATAAATAAGTTGGGACTTGTTGACCGAAGCGTCATCTTGTTGTGGCTCGAAGGCCTGAGCTATGAGGAGATAGGCGAAATCCTGGGTATTTCGGTCAAAAATGTCTCCTTCAAGTTGGTTCGCATCAAGGAGCGGCTCAAAAATGAATAACAACTAAAAAGTATGAATATGGAACGTAACATAGGACAGGAACTTGAAGCACTGAAAGCCGATTACGACGCACTCAAATCACAGATGAAGCAGCAGGAGCGTTTGAACGAGCGTTTCTTCAAGGCAGCGCGTCGTCGTCCGGCGCAAGCCGTGAGCAAGGAGATCCGTAATCGCATGATAGTCGATGTATTGACCCTGCCCACAATCTGGATTATCTGTATCACCACCCACTGGTCGCTAATGTTCGGTGTGCTGGTATCACTGTGGACGATCATCGATCTCGTTGCCACTATCTGGATCAACCGCAAACTGGGCATGGATCATCTGCTTGATGGCGATACGCGGACGGTAACCCACGCCATTACCTCCTATCGTCGCTTCTATCGTCAGGCCTTGGCCGTCAGCATCATTCCCTGCATTGCGATGATTGCCTATATCTTCATTGAGCTTCTCGCCCGCATCGAGAACTCGGCAAACCGCAACCTGATCATCGCGATCGGTATTATCTACACGCTCGTAGCCGTCATTATCACATGGTTGCAATACCGCCGCCATGCCAGAGCCTGTGATGACCTGCTTGACGAGTTCGAAGAGTAGCACACATTGGGCCGAACCGTGCGGTTCGGCTTTTTGAGTCTTCTTGCGGAGTGAGAGGGGGTGGCCGTATTTTTCCTCCCTTTCCATGTCCGCTTGCCGAAGAGACCCTTACATGCCTGTGCAAAAAGCCGCAGTATTTCCTTTCCCCGTATCTCCGCCCGCCGCAAACAGGGTTCCCGCCGTGTCAGTATACGAAAAAAGCCGAACTCAATGTTCGGCTTTTTGCTTGTCTTGCGGAGAGAGAGGCTCTTGAACCTGTATTATCTCAAAATATCATGCAATCGCAAATGTCTATTAATAACCAGCTTATTACAATCATAATTAAATCTAAATATTATTGAATATCGCTCGCTATTTCAATTTTTGGGTGTATATTTGGGTGCAGAATTTCAAATACACCCAGTCATGAACATCAAACGAAACATCATTTTTGCACCTGAAAGCCGCAAAAAGAACGGCGTTCCAATCGTGGAGAACGTTCCCATCCGTATGCGTGTCATATACGCAAGCCACCGCATCGAGTTTACAACCGGATATAGGATTGATGTGACTAAATGGGACGCTAACAAGCAGCGTGTAAAGAACGGATGTACCAATAAATTAAAGCAAAGTGCATCCGAAATCAATGCTGATTTGCTAAGATACTATGCCGAAATTCAAAACGTGTTTAAAGAATTTGAGGTACAGGAAACCATGCCGACCACCCAACAGTTGAAAGATGCGTTCAATTTGCGAATGAAAAATAGCAGCGAGGAGCAGCAGGAAGATACTAAAATAAGTTTTTGGGAGGTATTTGATGAGTTTGTCAAGGAATGTGGCAATCAGAACAACTGGACAGAATCCACATACGAAAAATTTGCAGCCGTAAAAAATCACCTCAAAGAGTTCAAAGAAGATGTAACTTTTGAGTATTTCGATGAGTTCGGACTAAACGAGTATGTAAACTTCTTGCGTGACAAAAAAGACATGAGAAACAGTACCATCGGCAAACAGATGGGATTCCTCAAATGGTTCCTGCGATGGAGCTTCAAAAAGGGATATAACCAAAACATTGCATACGATACATTCAAACCGAAATTGAAAACTACTTCAAAGAAAGTAATCTTTCTGACATGGGACGAATTGAATAGACTGAAAGACTATCAGATACCCAAAGACAAACAATATCTGGAACGTGTCCGGGATGTTTTCCTGTTCTGTTGTTTCACAAGTCTAAGGTATTCAGATGTCCGTAACTTAAAGCGAAGTGACGTCAAATCCGACCACATAGAAGTTACTACCGTCAAAACGGCAGACAGCCTAAACATTGAACTGAACAAATACAGCAAAGCCATACTTGAAAAATACAAGGACATTCACTTTGAGAACAACATGGCACTGCCAGTCATCAGCAATCAGAAAATGAATGATTATCTGAAAGAGTTGGGCGAGCTTGCCGAAATCAACGAGCCTGTAAGGGAAACATATTATAAAGGAAATGAGCGTATAGATGAGGTGACACCTAAATACGCACTGTTAAGCACTCACGCCGGACGAAGGACATTCATTTGTAACGCCTTGGCACTCGGTATCCCGGCACAAGTGGTCATGAAATGGACGGGACACAGCGATTATAAAGCCATGAAACCTTACATTGACATCGCAGATGACATCAAGGCAAATGCAATGAACAAATTCAACCAACTGTAAAAACAATCAGCAAGTTTCATGGAAAACCTGTAATTGGGCTTACCTTTGTAACTTTCAATACATACAACAATGAGCAACAACGATAACAATATAGAGAAAAGAAGTTTCGAGGCTTTTGTCAATGCCATCGGGTCAGAAATAGAGCAGGCGCAAGTCCGGCTCATCAGTGCAGCCAATGCGCAGATGCTGTTCCACTATTGGAAGATGGGCAATTACATATTGTACCACCAGAACCGACAAGGCTGGGGCGGTAAGGTCATCAAGAAACTGGCGCATGCGATACGGTTCAATTATCCCGAAAAGAAAGGGTATTCGGTCAGGAACTTGGCTTATATGTGCCAGTTCGCACGCTCCTATCCATTGGGCGCATTACGGAGTTTTATAGAAACCGATGCGAAATTACTTACTCCAAGTGTGCAGAAAATCACGGATGAACTTCAAAGCCTGAACAATATGACATTTACGCAAGAGCCTCTTGCGCAAATTCAATCCTCAGACAATAAGGAAATTGTAATTGTGCAAGAACCTCTTGCACAAATTCAGGATGTAGTCCAAACAGTAGCTGCCGTTTATCAAGTACCGATTGAGGACATGGAAAAACTGTTCCTGGCATCACCTGTCGCAAGAATCAATTGGGCAAGCCATGTGATTCTGCTGAACAGTTCCCTTCCGTTAGGTGTCGATTACTGGTATATGAAGCAATCCGTGGAAATGGGCTGGAGCAGCAATGTCCTTAAAATGCAGATTGAAAGCAAATTGTACGAAAGGCAAATTAACAGCCGCAAGGTCAATAATTTTACCGCCACGCTTCCTGCGCCCCAAAGCGATCTTGCCAACTACCTGTTGAAAGACCCGTATATCTTCGACTTGGCAGGAGCCAAAGAACGTGCGGACGAAAGGGACATAGAAGAACAACTGGTAAAGCACATTACCCGTTATCTGCTGGAGATGGGCAACGGATTCGCCTTTGTCGCAAGGCAGAAACATTTCCAGATTGGCGACAGCGATTTCTATGCCGACCTGATTCTGTACAACATAAAGCTCCATGCATACGTAGTTGTGGAACTGAAAGCTACCCCGTTCAAACCGGAATACGCCGGACAGTTGAACTTCTACATCAATGTGGTGGATGACAAACTGAGGGGAGAGAATGACAACAAG
>CDYU01052761.1_pt1 | contig 92442 bp, 84 predicted proteins | sample 480701 | NCBI WGS metagenome assembly CDYU01 (sample SAMEA3182105, study PRJEB8094) | gut metagenome | biome: human; feature: gut; material: Stool; isolation source: human stools | place: Canada | collected 2013-02-26 | reverse complement strand
CTCTTACTTCGTTTGAGTTCTCTGTCCCAGATGTTTTTATAGGTGTAGACGTAATAAACGGAACCGGCTTTATTGATCAGAATCGGAGGAAGCTTCGGATTCGGCATTAATAGATCTCCATAAACAATGATCTAGTATAACATAAAAAATCCTCAATTTCAACATTAACTTTTTGTTTAATTGAGGATTTTTAAAATAATGAAGATCTAGAAACGCAAAATTTCAGTCGCATATATTTAGCTTGCTTCGTTTATCACTTCGTCTCTTCGGCAAAAGCACTCATTCGGTTCTGGCCTGAAGCAGATTCCTAGTTTTCACTTACGCAACAACTGCTCCTTCCTCTGACTTCGAGTGCTGTTTTAAAATGACTGCCATCAAAATAACAATCTCTGGGAGCAATCGTGAATCTCAAAACCGTTCAAACCCCGGCCCTTCTCCTTGACCTAGACAAGTTCACTCGGAACTGTAATTGGATGAAGGAAAAAGCAGAACGTCTGCATGTAGCGCTCCGCCCTCACCTCAAAACCGGAAAATGCATTGAATTTGCCAGGACTCAAATGACCTCACCTTCCGGTCCCGCAACTGTTTCCACTTTATTAGAAGCCGAATATTTCTTTAACCTCGGTGTCATTGATCTTATTTACGCCGTCGGCATTTCTCCCGGAAAATTCGAACGCGCCGTTAATTTACGAGAAGCCGGCTGCGACTTGAAAGTCATCCTTGACAACAAAGAAACCGCAGAGCAATTTAGTGCCTACTGCGAAGAAAGAAAAATCCCGTGTCCCGTTCTGATTGAAATCGATGTAGACGGACACAGGTCCGGCGTTAAACCCGACTCAGATGATCTGATCGAAATCGCAAAAATTCTTCAAGGTAAAGCTTATTTCGCAGGTGTTCTTACGCACGCCGGAGATTCTTATAAATGTGTCGGACAGGCTGCTTGTCTCAAAGCTCAGGAAAACGAAAGAGATTCTCTCGTCCATTGCGCTGACCGTCTTCGCAAGGCAGGATTTGAACCGAAGATTATCTCTGCAGGTTCAACCCCTACAGCAGTCTTTGCTGAATCTTGGGAAGGCGTTACTGAAGTCCGTTGCGGCGTTTACTGCCTCTTTGACCTCGTGATGGCAGGATTGAAAGTTTGCACGATTGATCAAATCGCTTTGTCGCTGTTAGTTGAAGTTACAGGACATCAAAAAGAAAAAGGTTGGGTCATCACCGACGGCGGCTGGATGGCTCTTTCCCGCGACCGCGGCACCGCTGCTCAGGCTGTCGATCAGGGATACGGTTTGGTTTGCGACATCGACGGCAACCCGATTGATGATCTTATCGTCGCTTCCGCTAACCAAGAACACGGAATCCTTACGCACCGTGACGGCCGCTTAGTTGATCCAAAAGATTTCCCGATCGGAACTCGTCTCAGAATTCTTCCGAATCATGCCTGCGCCATGGCGGCTCAGCATCCTCAGTACTTCGTTGTCCGCAAAGGCAAGATTGTAGATATTTGGAACCGAATCTACGGCTGGCAGCCGAAAGGAGTTTCATTATGAGAGAGGTCATTCTCTCCTCTTTGCCGCCTCCCAACGGCCATTATTCGCATGCCGTTATCTTTAACGGCGCCGCTTATGTTTCCGGCGTTCTCCCGATGCGCGTGAAACCGGGCGCCAGCGTCAAGGAACAATTTGACGCCGTATTCGACGTCATTGAAGCAATCCTTAAAGAATGCGAAAGTTCTTTAGATAAAGTTGTGAACTGCCGCATTTACATTGCTGATCTTAATGATTGGCCCGAAATCAATCGTCTTTACAGCGAGCGATTCAAATCTGCTCGACCGGCTCGAGTCGTTGTTCCTGTCAAAGAGCTGCATTTCGGCTACCGACTTGAAGTGGAATTAATGGCTGCTGTCTGATAATTTCACTAAAGCTTCGGCCTGCTCTGAATCTTCTTTCCCGATTTAGAGCAGGCCTTTTATTTTTTATCGTGAGTTTGCATAAAGTAAATCCCAATCATCAAGAAAATACTATGCAGCTTAATAAACATATCGCAGCGCTTTGCATCGGAACCTTTTGTCTCGGCGTCGCTGAACTCGGAATCGTACCGGTTTTAACGGCAATCGCTAATGATTTCCACGTCACGATCCCTCAAGCCGGCCTTTACATCTCTGCTTATGCAGCAGGCGTCTGCGCAGGCATCGTCGGTCTATTAGCATTCGGGCGCAACGCCAATCTCAAAACTACACTTCTAATCGCAGCCGGTCTGATCTTTTGCGGAAATTTAGGTGCTTCTCTTGCTCAGAACGACATCATGATGCTGGCGGCTCGCTTTGTATCGGGCTCTCCTCATGGAATTTTCTTTGCTTTAAGTGCTGTCGTATGTGAACGCCTGGCCGAGCCGGGCAAAGCCTCCCGAGACGTTACTCTAATGGTCTTAGGTCAAACCTCTGCCAACTTAGTCGGCGTCCCGCTCGGTTCTTTAATCGGTTTTGCTTTGAGCTGGAGATTGATATTCGGGTTTATTGCTATCTTAGCATTACTTCTAATCTTAGCTTTAACTCGCTGGCTTCCCTCAATGCCTGTTGTTAAGAAGCCCCTCACCAACGAGCTTTCAACGCTCAAAAGTTGGCATCCCTGGTTCATTCTTTCCGGAGTTGCTATCGGAAGCGCGGGCTTCTATGCCTACTACTCCTACGTTGACCCGATCATGGCAACGGTTGCTCACATGTCGGCTGCATCCATGACTTTGATCATGTTCTTAGCAGGAGCTGCCATGTTTATCGGAAACATCGTTTCGGCTCCGCTGACAAAATATTATTCAGATGTTGCATTGGTCTGCGTCGGCCAAACGCTGATTGCCATCGCCGTCTTAGGCGCTCTCTTCTACTCCGACGTTGCTTGGATTGCACTAACTTCCATGGCGCTTGCCGCTTTCGGCTATTTCTTCATTGCCGGCCCAATGCAAGCACTGATTATTGCCGGAGCGGGAGACGCTAAGGTAATTCTTGCGGCCTTAGGGCAGATCGCCTACAACGGCGCTAATGCGATCGGTGCTTTCCTTGGCGGCGAAGCAATCAGGCATTACGGATTTGCAAATTTCAGCGCCCTTCCAGGAAGCGTTCTGAGCTTTATTTCCGCCATTGTCTTTATCAGCTTATTGCTTCGATACCCACGCCACTAAGCAAAAAATCCGGCCAAAACCGGATTTTTTGTTGAAGAAAAGAGTTGAAATTAGAAGCGATAGGTGACGGCAGCGCCGGCCATCCAAGCATTCATCTTTTCAAACTTGCCAACTTTTACGTTGCTACTCTCGCTTTCATACAGGTCTCTATGTCCGATACCACGAATATGACCATAGGCCATATCAACTTGCCATTTAGGCGTGGGTTTCCAAGATAAACCGCAGGTCAGCCAAAGACGTTTCGTATCCGGAATCAAAGCAGTTCTGAGCTGTTGGTGCTTAATCGGATCAGTTTCCAGTGCTATACCTCCTCTAATAGTCCACTGGTCAGTAATGTCTAGATCTGCACCCAGGGAGAATAACCAGGCAGCCTTCCAGTCATTGTGGATAGAGACGTTACCCAAAACGCCTTGTCCAGCTTTTGTTAGATACCCTAGCTGTTCGGGGGTGAAACCTTGAGACATTCCCCATTGTATTGCATCAGAATTCGCTTTAAGGTTACTGCCGTCGTCCATGCTGAAACGCATGTTTTCGAATTTTTTCCAATTTGCCCAACGGGCCAAACCTGAAAGTCTCAACTTCTGGACTGGTTTCCATGTTGCAGAAATATAGACAGTCTCTGGCGTCTGCAAACGGCCTTTTCCGTCTCCTTCTCCATTCATCAATGCGTTTCCACGGATGTAGTAATCACCACGTGCTGTCACATGAGCTGAAGAGCGGTAGGAAACACCAAAACGTAAATCTTCTGTCGGGTTTACCATCAACCCAAGATTGTATGTAAACATCCAATCGGAACCTTTATACTCAAATTCTCCGCCCAATGGAATGTCTTTTCCCATAGCGTGCATGCCTTTGGGAATTCCGCTCTTAATCTTGGAATGAGTCCAAAGAGCAGATACACCGCCGCCGATGCTAACGTATTCATTTACCTTCCATGCAATACTCGGGTTGATATCAACCGTTGTCACGGACCCACTGATTCCACGTTCTCTTTGAGCCCATCCGTTGCCGTAACGAATACGCATACCATAAGGGGAAGTAATCGCTAAACCCAACCATAAAGAGTCGTTCACCTGATAGGAAAGATATGCGGCAGGAATACTGGCCGGCTTATCACGACCGTTTTCTGTTGCACCGTTCAACCCTTTGTAATCAATATCCAAGGAAACATACGTGCCTGCCACAGTCGTCTGAAGACCATGCAAAAGGGTCATGCCGGCAGGGTTGAAGTGAATCGCAGAAACGTCATCACCGATGATACCGGCGCCGGCGTGAGCACGACCCATACCTGCCACGCTCTGTTCGGTCAGCTGGAAGCCGGCGGCAGAAGCGGTTGATGCGCACATGATGGCAGAAGAACAAAGGGCTGCTACAACAGTCAGCTTCCCAAAGACTGAGTTCTTAGTTGTCATAACGATATTTAATAAAACTAAATAAAAGCAAAAAGGAGAATGGCGTCATTTTGAAGAGGAACCATACATAAAAACGAGTGATTTTTTAGGTGGTTTCCCTAGGAAATTAATCTCTTCGAAAGGAAACTTTCTGTTTTAAGAACTCTTCCGCTTGATTTTGAGACCTCCCTGTAATCTCAGAAAATCAAGCCCAGAATAAGAAATAACGCAGTTTTTTGATTAATTTTTAAACTCTTTTTACCTAAATAAAGGTACAATTCCTTCCGAAGACACGTCGCCGTCTATCTCTACGAAAGTTTTTATTAACGTTTCGATTTCCCGTTCGTCTTTCCTTTTTATTTAATCGAAAGCCGTTTTCCTAATGCTTATGGATAGAAAACTTCCCAATGACGGCAATACTTAAGACACGCTGTTTATGGAACAAAAAAGAACACGTCGAACTTTTGATCCTTCATTTAAACATCATGCAGCTCTGCGAGTTGTAGAAGGCAAAGAAAAGGCGGCTGCCGTAGCTGCTGACTTAGGCATCAATATTGTTAGCCTATACAATTGGGTAAAAGATTACGAAAAGACAAAAGCAACGGCGATCGCAAACGCTCAGTCCCAGGCTACACAAGCAGCTGAGACGGCTCCGACAACACAAACCCCTGTAGAAACTTCCTCTCCTATTGAATCTCCGGCCGCTGAAGCCCCTAGAAGACCGAAACTCCAATTAAAGAAACGCCCTTCTGAAACCGCAGAAGCAGCTTCTCCTGCACCTGTCGTTCCTGCACCAGCCGTTCCAACACCCGCACCGGCGCCGGCTTTCAACAACGAGCCCCGGGTCTTTAGTCCGACGCCTGAAACTGCCGATCAGGAAACCCGTCGCGCTCCGGAAGTCAAAGAGCCTGCGTTTGAAACACCCGCTTCTCATTCCGAATTTTCTTCAAACAACAGCCGACGCGAAAACTTCCAGCAACGCGACAAAGGAAACCGCAGAAACTCTCTCTTCCAAAGAACGATGCGCGGCCGAAATGCAAGTAAGAATGAAAAGGCCCTGCACGACTCGTTTATTCAGAGCGCCGTAGACAACGCGGTTGCTTCTGCTCAGGCCCAAAAAGCGCAGGAAAACAGACCTCAGTCGCCCAAACACAACCCGAATATTTATCAGGTTCCCGTCTACGACACGGAAAGCGAACTTCGGATGGATACGGCCTCTGATGGCCAAGAACATGAAGAACCCAAATGGCCGATTCCATCCGCTTCTCAAGGTCGTTCTTGGAAAGTAATGCATGCCTTGGATCAGCGTCCGAATTACAAGGAAGAAAGCGCTAAGTTCGGCTATGTTGATGAGTTCGATCTGCCTGCAGAAAATCTTCCTGAAGTTTGGGCAATCCTCGATCTGATGCAGAAAAATGCAGACAAGCATGCTTTCGAGGAAATGGTTCATTCCAAAGATTTGAATGTTCCGCCCGAAGTTCTCGCCGATCCGCGCACCATGGTTGTTTCCGGACCGAATGTCCCGAACAAGCCCTGGCTTCGCAAACCCCGTTTAAATCCGATCGCCGAGGATTTCTTCCAAACAACTCCGGATTATTCCAAGAGCGTTTACGAAACCTACGGCGGCATCACGCTTCGCCTCGCTAAGAACAGCACCGGTTCTCCGATTCTTCTCGTTGAGCCCTCTCCGAACGGCGGCAAAGACGTCACAATCGACTTCTCCAAATTTGACCGCTTCGTAGACGACTTCTACGGCGACTTTGTGCGCGACTGCAAGACCGTCATGATGAAACAGAATCCTAAGGAATATCCGAGCTTAAATGCGTTCATCCGCATTCCTGACGAACCCATGTGGAATCCGAAGCTTTGGGCAGGCGTTCGTACTTTCAATTGGAGAGACGGAGAATCTCTCTCTGAAGCCTGGATCCGTTACGCATACGATCAAAGAAGAAACAGCCGTCATCAGAAATATTTCTATCGTACGGACCGCGAATAATTCTTCTTGAATCTTCAACAAAAATCCCGCTGCTGCAGCGGGATTTTTGTTGTCTATTGGATCGGCGTTTTCTTTACCGAAATAATGCCGGCCTTCTCTCGCCAGGCTTCGATCCATCCGGTGAGCAAAACTGTATCGGCAACTTCTACTGTTAATTTAAACGTGCCGTCTCTTCTCTCTTCCAGCTTCTGCATCCGATTAAACGGTGTCTCTCTGAGAATCAAAGCGGTCTGACGGTTTTTAAATACCATCTCCAGCAATACCTTTTGTGCATTGCCGTAATTGAACGGACTTCTGTCGACGTACTGTTGCAAGTCGAAACCCTTCGGCTCTTCTGCAATGAAGGTGGTCAGCTCAACCTTTTTAATACGGTGCAGAGCGAGGTTTCTAATCTGCGTCGTGTCTTCATAACAGCAGACTAAATACAGCCGGACATCTTGCTGCACGAGGCCCAGCGGAGATACACGCAGCTGAACCTCCTCTTCGTTCTCGCTTTTGAAATAAACAATATCGAGTTTGACCTGTTTAAATAAGCCCTCGGAAACTTTATTAAATATCGAGGGACGAATCATCGGCGGACAAAGCGGCAGACTTCCGCTCACGAAGCGAACCTTGCTGAGCCAAAGTTTTTCGGGTGACGATCCCGAAGCCGTATGCATATAGTTCTCCGCCGCATCAAAAAGATAGGACAGCGAATTTGTGAGGTCCGGCGGCATCTGATAGCGCAAGTGCTCTCGAGCAAGCAAAAGCAGGAGCGCGCCGTCAGCACCAAGCCCTACGCGATCCAAGTCATTGGAATTTAATAGACGCCGATAGCCGAAAGGTTTGGACTTATCGTCGCACTGTACGCCCATATCGCTTTCAGACAGAGCCTTCAAGTAGCGCTGAAGTGTTCTGCGGCTCAATTCGTAACCTGCCGCCGTGAGCTGCTGGTGCAGATCCGTCGTGGAAATTTTTCGGTTCAGAGGGATTCTCTTCAGAACCTCTAGGAGCATCTTTGCTTCCTGAAGCGATGAAGTGTCTCGAGTCATGTCTCTCTACTCCAAAAAAGCTCCCGAGTATCGAACCGCGGGAGCTTTGTGGTTAACGCATCAGAAGATTATTTCTTCATGAGATTTAATTTCTTCGCAATCTCTTCCTGGCTGTCGTACACCGTCTCATCCTTCTTAGGCTGCAGCTTGGTGTAAGAACCGTCGGAGTTCATAACCCAGGCGTGAATGTTGTCCTTCAGCTGAGGAATCACGATCTGATTCATGACGTTATTGCGCAGGTTTTCCTGCAGGAGCGGCGTCAGCACTTCGATACGACCGTTCAGGTTACGCGTCATCAAGTCGGCACTGCCGAAGTACATCTCTTCATCCCCGTTATTGTGGAAATAGTAGATGCGGGCATGCTCCAAGAGACGTCCGACAATCGAGCGAACCGTGATCGTATCGGAAACGCCGGGCAAACCGGGACGCAGACTGCAGATACCGCGAACGATACATTCGATCTTCACACCGGCGCGGCTGGCTTCATAAAGAACCTTGACCATTTCATAGTCAACCAGCTGGTTGCACTTGATGATGATATGGCCGTTGCCGTGCTTCTTGTGCTGGTCGATTTCGCGGCGGATCAGCTTGGTAATGCCGGGGCGCAAGGTGTGCGGAGAAACCAGCAGCTTGCGATAGTGGTTGACTACGCCGTAGCCGGTCATCACATTAAACAGATCCTGGACGTCATCGTTGATATCCTTATTGGCCGTGAAGAGCCCCAAGTCGGTATAGATCTTGGCCGAAGCAGCGTTGTAGTTACCGGAACCGATGTGCGTGTAGCGCTCAAGTTTGCCTTTTTCTCGGCGAACAACGAAGCAGAGCTTGGCATGAATTTTGAGGCCGGCAAAACCGTACACAACGTTCACACCGTTGCGTTCCATTTCTTCAGCCCAGTTAATGTTCTGCTCTTCGTCGAACCGAGCCTTCAGCTCAACGACGGCGGTCACCTGTTTGCCGCGGCGACGAGCTTCAAGAAGAGCCTTAGCAACAGGAGAATCGCTGCCGCAGCGGTAAAGCGTCTGCTTAATAGCGACAACGTTCGGATCCAAAGCTGCCTGCTTCAAGAATTCCAACACGCAGTTAAACGAGTCATACGGGTGGTAGACAAGGATGTCGCGCTTGCGGATCTCGTCAAAGCAATTGCGGCCCTGTTCAAAAGCCTTCGGTGTCTTCGGATGATCGGACGGATACTTCAGAGACGAGCGGTCAATCTTCATCATGCGGCCGAATTCGGAGAAGGCCAGAGGAACACGACAGCGGTAGAACTGGTTCGGATGAAGATCTAAGTGTTCATACAGGAAGTCCTGCAGACGCTGCGGCATGCCCTTTTCAATCTCGACACGGACGATTGAACCGAAACGACGCTGTTCGACATAGTCACGAACGGCAGAGAGCAGATCGTCAGCTTCGTCTTCTTCGATCTCACCGTCCGTATTACGGGTAATACGGAAAAGACCCTGAGACTTAACCTTATATCCCGGGAAGAGCGTATTCAAACGGTTGCCGATCAAATCTTCAGTCAGAACAATCACACCTTCAGTGGTGGCGTAGGACAGATCCGGTGTAACGGTGTTGTCTTTATTGGAAACGAACAGGAAACGAGGAACGTTATTCGGGCACTTCAAACGAGCAAAACGGTTCTTAACCGAAATACCGCTTTCAATTGCTTCGAGCTCCATCACGAAATTCAGGCTGGTGTTGGAGATCATCGGGAACGGACGACCTTTGTCCACCGCCTGAGGCGTCAGAACCGGGAAAATATCTTCGTCGAAATAGCGGTTCATTTCCTTCTTCTGTGCTGCGTTCAGCGCAGAGTACTTAGAGAAACGAATGCCTTTATTCTCGAGCTCGGGTTTGAGCGTATCAATCCAGAGGTTTTCAGCTTCTTCGAGAATCTCGGTAACTTTACGACGGATTTCGGAAAGCTGACGAGCGGGCGGCATCTTATCCGGACCGGTCGGTTCGGCTCCGCTTCTGGCCTGTCTCTGAACGTTCATCACGCGAACCATGAAGAATTCGTCGAGATTGTTGTAGAAGATGGACAAGAAGAGAACACGGTTGAGCAGCGGGATCTCGGGATCCATTGCTGTTTCAAGGACTTTACGGTCGAACTCAATCCAACTGATGTCGCGGTTAATGTACAGAGAAGGATCGTCTAAAGAAACCTCCTTCAGAGAAGTCTCTTTTGCTGCAGCGGCAGGGGCAGCCGCTTTAACTGCGGTGCGGCGTACAGCCGGTCTGCGGATCGTCGGAGCCTTAACGGTGCGAGGTTTTGCCGGTGCTTTAGCAGCGGGTTTTGCTTCTGCCGGAGCAGCCGCCTTGGTCGGTTCTGCTGCAGCAGGTTTTGCGGTTGATGTTGCGTTCGTTGTCTTGTTGTCGTCAGCCATGGAATCGTTCCTGATTATGTGATTTTCTGTGAAGAACTTTTAATTTCCTCAAACGGTTAATTTTGGTTTGGGGGGCAATTTTTGTCAATTCTCGTTTCTTGGGATACGGGGCTCAAAACCGGCTTTTTTCAGCCTCTTTTCCCACAGATAAAGTACGCCAAGACCGAGTGCGACCCACCCTGCCGCCATCAGCGTGTCCCAAATCCTCCAAATAAGGATGGAATAGTCTCCTCCGTATGCACGCATCAACCAGTCCAATACAAAAAGGATGTAGCAAGTGATAAAGAAAGTCATGCAGGTATAGTTCCCGCCGACAAATACCGGAATACCCGCGGAAGACGCCACGATCAGCGCACCAAGCACAAACTTATCGTCAATATACGGAAAGATAAGGATGACTAAGAAGTAAGCGAGCAGTGTTCCGAGAATTCTTTGAACCACTCGTTTATAGCCCGCAGCCACGTTGGAATTTAATAAATAAAGCGCCGTGATTCCGACCCATCCAGGTTCGGAAAAATCAAATAGGAATGAACAGCCCAAAGCACATATCAAGGTAGCAGTGGAAATGAGCGCATACGCATAAGAGTTGCGGTTGCCGCCTTCCACGAGCTTGAGCTGTGCCATCGGGCGGAGCGAGAGCTTCTCGTAGCGCCAAACGAAGTGATCGAGCACGATTGCCGCCATCGCAAGGCTGAAACCGATGAAGTAGCCGACGAAGGCCATCAAGTCCGGTGTGAAATCGAATATCGAAATCAGAAGAAAAACCAGAACATATTTTCCCCACAGCCACCAGAATTTCTCGGCAAAGGTCATCAGGCTTTGACCGAAACACACCAGTCCGATGACGAGCCATTTGCCATACTCCATATTCTTGAGCACGACACCGAGAAGTGCAGCGCACATAACGCCGATGAAGGTAATGGCAACACCGCCGAGACGCGAAATCAAGTCGCTTTCGGTATCACTGAGCAGAGCCATAAAAGCCCCCAAGGCGGCAAAACCACCTAATTGGGGGCTATCGAAAAGACCAGACAACAGGAGCGCTGCCGAAATCGTGATCACAAACCTAAATGCTGCGGTCAACCGCGATTTCGTTCCGATCTCTTGACGGAGCCCGGCGCCTGTCATTAAAAATCTCCGCAAAAAGGCCGTTTACAACGGACCCTTCTGCTTTCTAAAGTATTAACCTCCGGTAACCGGCGGGAAGAAGGCCACTTCGTCGCCGTCCTTCAAAACTGTCGATTCTTTGGCCATTTCTTGGTTCACGGCAAAGCGCAGACGAGGCATTTCTTCAAAAGCAGCCTTAAGCGCTGCGTCGTTCTCAGACAGATAGTTAATCAGATCTTCCACGGTTTTTACATCTTCAGGCACTTCAACCGTATCTTCGCCTTTCAGCAGACGTTCTTTCAAAGAAGCAAAATAAAGAACTTTAACTTTCATTGTTTATCTTCCCTGTGAGCAGCACGGACATTCATCATCGCGTCTGTATTTCATTTGACGCCATGTCATCGTGCGGGCATCCACCATTAACAGACGACCTGTTAAAGGCTCGCCGAACTTCCCGATAATTTTAAGAGCCTCGGCGGCCTGCATACACCCAAGCATGCCCACTAGGGGTGCAAAAACGCCTTTGGTGGAAGCCTTCTCGTCTTTGCCTTCATGGTTCGGAAAAAGACAGGCATAACAAGCCGACTCAGGATCTCTAAAGTCGAAGACCGTGATTTGACCGTCGAAAGCCACGACTCCGGCCGTAACGAGCGGTTTTTTGAAACGTCGGCAAACGTCATTGAAGATGTAGCGAGACTCGGTATTGTCGGTACAGTCCAAAGCGACATCGCATTCGGAAACAAGCTTCTCCAATTCTTCGAGAGTCGGTCTGTGATCTACCGGAACGATTTCAACCTCGGGGTTTATGGCTTCCAGAGAGACTTTTGCGCTTTCGGCTTTATTCATACCTAAGCGCTCCATATTGTGAATGACCTGGCGCTGCAGATTGGTTAAATCCACCGTATCGGAATCCACAATCGTGATTTTTTTTACACCTGAGGAAGCCAGATACAGAGAGGCTGGTGACCCTAGTCCGCCGGCGCCGATGATTAGCACACGGCCTTGCGAGATTCTTTTTTGGCCTTCGACTCCGACCTCTTTCAAGAGTTCGTGACGAGAGTATCGGTTTTCTTGCACGATGCTCATCCTTTCAAAACAAAAATTCGTTCTCAAGATTCTAAGTATCCGAGAGCAAATTTAGTTAGTCCCTGTGCTCAAATTTATTCGTCCACGATAGATCAGAAGTTTTCAGGAACTATAACCACAACATCGGAGGCGAACATGAATATTCGAACACTCGGCGTCATTTGCGGCATTTTGTCCGGTTTCTTTTGGGGAACTATGGACATCGCTGCTCAATACCTATTGCACACGGTCCGCATGGCGCCCGCGCAATTCATTTCTTTAACGATGGTCGTTACGACGGTTGCGCTTTTCGGTATTTCTCTTGCCACAAGACCGAAAGAAACCTTTCTTGTAGCAGCTGACAAACAAAATGTCTTTCAGTTCTTCCTATTTGGCGTTTTGGTCCTTCTCACGCAGGTCAGCTTCTATGTTTGTGTGAAGTACTCCAACGCAGAAACGGCAGCAGTTATCGTCGCTACGCGGCCTTTCTGCATCATGGGGCTCCTGCTGTTTGCAGCCGTGATGCCGACTGCTTCGCAGATCTTTTGCTGTGCTTTAGCGCTTATCGGCGTTTGTCTGATGATGACCAAAGGAAACTTCTCGACGCTGTCCTTCGGATGGCTGACGCTTTTGGTCGGCTTCGGCGCGCCGCTCTTTAGTGCGGCCTACACGATCCAGAGCCGCACTATTGTTCGGAAGGTCGGACCGCTCATCGCCATGACTTGGGCCATGCTGTTCACCACGATTCTCTGCAACCTCTACTATCCGTTTTGGAAAGTCAGCCTTGAATGGAACTTTCTGACTATCTTGAGCGTGCTATGGGTTGCGATCATGGGTCATATCGTTGCTTACACGCTTTACATCGTGAGCGCCTCCAAGATTCTTCCGACCATCACCGGTGTGCTTGAAACCGTTGAACCGTTAACGGCCATCGTGCTCTCATACTTTTTCTTCTCGCAAAAGATGAATGGTTTCATGCTCGCAGGTGCGGCGATGGTCCTTATCGCTGTCGTTCTTCTCGGCTTCAGCAGGCCTAAAGACAAAGCCAATTGAGGACTCAGGCAAACCCATGCTCCGATTTCTATAATCTGCAAACGCTTTAATTGATTTTTCTTTTTGCCAAATGCAGACACTAAGCCAGTTCTTTTCTCAGATTCCGGTTCTGTACAAAACAGCTGCCTTGCTTCTTCTCTCAAACTGTTTCATGACTTTTGCGTGGTACGCACATCTTAAAAATCTCGGAAATTCTCCGCTGTGGGTTGCGATTATCTCCAGCTGGCTTATCGCCTTCTTCGAATACTGCATCATGGTTCCGGCTAACCGCATCGGCTTCTCCGGCCTTTCCTTAGGCCAGCTCAAAATCCTTCAGGAAGTCATCTCATTGAGCATTTTTGTTCCGTTTGCCTTCCTGTACATGAAGCAGCCTCTGAAACTGGACTATCTGTGGGCTTCTTTGTGCATGCTCGGCGCCGCCTACTTCATGTTCCGCGACAAGCTTTAATCCACTGCCGACAACACAACCGATTCCAACGGGATACTGAAATACCGATACCAAAACATCCAGCTGTCGACCGTGTGCTTCTTGAAATTCTCAACAATGAGATCCGCCATTTCAGAAACTAACGGCGAATGATCCGAATCTCTTCTACAGACGCATATCTCCCAAGGACGGCGGTGCCAGCCGGGAAGCACCGGAACAATATCGCCTCGCATCAGCTCATCAACGACAAAAGAAGGTACCAAATCTACCGATATGCCTTCTCCTGCAATCAAGTGCGTGCGGCAGGAATAAGCGTCCTCAAAATGCACTTTTTCATCGGATTCAATCTCAAAGACAGCGTCTCGATTTTCTAAGCGCCGACTAAACGAGCGATTGGAGGAGTTCCTCAACAGAAGGGTATGGTTTCGAAGTTCTTGGACGCTCTGCGGAGTTCCATTCCGGCGAAGGTAGCTGCGAGACGCCATGAGAAACGTAACGTTGTGTCCCGCTGGGATCCATGTGATGCCTTCTTTTGTAGGCCGATATCCGAAGTAAGCCACATCCGCCGCGCCGTTTAATAAACTATCCTCCCCGGCATCAATCAGCACTTCAACCCGCAGCCCCGAATGCTTGCGTTCGAAATTTGAAAACGCATTCAAGTAAGCACTGCGATCGATATTCGCCGGCAAGCTCACTTTCAAAATCCGCTTCGGCTTAATCGTGTCTTGGTGCTTGATGGACTCGGCGGTTTTCAGCAGACGCTGATATTGGCGCGCTATGCGATCGGCTTCGGGAAACAGTTCCAGCGATTTCGTGACGATCTGCGCCGGTTTTCTTTTGCGATCGAGGATCTCGACTCCCAATTCTTTCTCTAACGAAGAGACCAAACGAGATGCTGCAGGAAGGTCCATATTTAAACGTGCTGCGGCTTGAGCCAGGCTTTTCGTTCTGCCTAATTCCGAGAGGAGGTTCCAGGTTTCGATTTTGAGGGAAGGTCGCATCGGTACAACTTGTGAAATTCACAACTTAATCGGTACGTTCGCCATTATCCGCTTATTCTCAAGTCTTGAACGAGGGCTTGGTTATGCAGAAGAAAACCGAAGGAATTTGTTTTGCGATCGGTGCAGGCATTTGCTGGGGTTCAATGGGTGTCGCAGCACAAGTGCTGATGGAAAATTCCGGCTTTGCCGTCGGCGATTTAGTCGCAGGGCGCCTTCTGGGTGCCGGGGCGCTCCTGCTGATGTTCGAACACTTCTTTATGCGCCGCTCGCTTCTGAAGTATTTCTCCCAACTCAGCGTAGCAAAAGACATCCTTCTTTATGGCGTGCTCGTACTGCTCACTCAGCTGACGTTTTCCTGACGATTCAGTGCAGCAATGCAGGCACCGCCGCCATCCTCGCGGCCACTATTCCGGTATTTACGACGATCTGGGACATTTTTGTAAAGCATCGCGCACCTCAGATTCGTGAAATGGCGTGCACGGCGCTGGCAATCATAGCGGTTGTATTGATTACCACCACAGGGGATTTTAACTCCGTTTCACTCTCTCTAACGGGCGTCCTTTGGGGTCTTGCTTCCTCGGTTGCCGGCGCCGCCAGCAACATCCAGCCGAATGCCGTTCTTAAGAAAATCCCCGTTACCATTGTGGTCGGCGGCGGCATGACGGTCGGCGGCATTGTGATGAGTATCTTCTTTCCGCCGTGGGCAATTGAAGAAGCCAATTGGACGACGCTGTCGGCGCTTTTCTACGCCTATATCGTTGTTGTCAGAACTTTGGTTTCTTTCCTGCTCTATGTATCGAGCCTCAAGATGATCTCAGCGACCTCGGCCAGCCTCTTGAGCTGCTTTGAGCCGATCACGGCTGTTGTCCTCTCCGTCGCTCTGCTCGGTGCTCCGCTCACTCCCGCTGAAGGTGTCGGAGGCGTGCTGGTGTTTGCAGCGGTTTGGCTTCTCGCTTCACGTAAGGAAGCTCAGGCGTAAAAATAGCTCGGAATCATTTCGAGAGCGAGCTATTTGGAAAATTACGGATGAACTATTTCTGTTCTTCTGAGGCCGGAAGAACGCGCTTCAAGAAAGTACGAGTTCTTTCTTCCTTCGGATGCAGAAGAACATCTTCCGGCTTGCCTTGTTCGACGATCACGCCGCCGTCCATAAAGATCACGCGATCGGCCACTTCACGGGCAAAGCCCATTTCGTGCGTAACCACAACCATCGTCATACCAGATTTCGCCAGATCGGTCATCACCTTCAGCACTTCGCCCACGAGTTCCGGGTCAAGCGCAGATGTCGGTTCGTCAAACAGCAGAGCCTTCGGCCCCATTGCCAAACCTCGAGCAATCGCAACACGCTGCTGCTGACCGCCGGAAAGGCTTGCGGGATAAGCGTTGGCTTTTTCAGCCAAACCGACGCGCTTGAGCATTTCCATGGCCTTCTTCTCGGCCTCGGCTTTGTTGACGCCGGAGACGAGTTTCGGTGCCAAGGCAACGTTCTCAAGAACGGTCTTGTGCGGCCAGAGATTAAAGCGCTGGAACACCATTCCGAGATGTTCACGAACTTTATTGATATCGGTCTTCGGAGAAGTGATGTCAACATCATTCACATAAATCTTGCCGCTGGTGGTTTCTTCCAATGCATTGATGCAGCGAAGCATTGTGGACTTGCCGGAGCCGGACGGTCCTAACACCACGACTTTTTCTCCGGGCATTACTTCGAGGTCAATACCGCGAAGGACTTGGTTATCTCCGAAATACTTGTGCAGATTTTCGATACGGATAACCGGTTTCTGTTCGGTCTTGTTGTCGCTCATCTGTTGTCGTCTCCTTTACCCAAGCGTTGTTCCATCTTCTTCACGAGGTAAGCCAGACCCAAAGTCATGACCCAGTACATCAAAGAAATCGTGATGTACGGTTCCCAGTAGCGGGCTGTTGCACCGGCAACGGTACGTGCGGCGTAAGCCAGTTCAGCCAAACCGATGGCAGAAACCAGAGAAGAGTCTTTCAAAATGGCAATCGCGTTGTTGCCCAACGGCGGAAGCATACGGCGGAAAGCCTGCGGCAGGATGATGTGGAACATGGCCTGCCAGTAAGTCATACCGACGGAGCGGGCAGCTTCCATCTGCCCTTTATCCAAAGACTGGATACCGGCACGGAAAACCTCGGAAAGGTAAGCACCGGCATTCAATGTAATGGCTACGATACCGGCGAGCATCGCACCGTATGTGGAACGAATCTCACGGGCAAGGTCACCGGAAATTAAAAGGCCTTCGGTCGGATGAATAAAGAACGGAAGGATCGCGAACTGCATCAGCAGAATCTGAACGAAAAGAGGCGTTCCACGGAAGAAGCTCACGTAAACCGTCACCGGCCAGCGAACACAATATTTAAGAATCTGCTTCCAAGGGGAATGTCTTGCATCAGCCAGTCGGGCCATGCCTAAAGCCATACCCAAAATCACACCCAAGGTGACACAGATCACCGTAATTTGGATGGTCATCTTGGCGCCTTCTAAGAAGAGAGGCCAATATTCTGTAATTACTTCGTACCGAAATCCGCCCACGTTCGCTCCTTGGTATTAAAAAATTCCCGAGATTTTATTTAAAAATTACCCGACCATGTAGATCGGGCAATTTCATTGGTTAGTTCCTGTTACTGAGGAAGTTTCGGTGCATCAGTACCGAACCATTTGCGATAAATCTTGTTGTATTCACCGCTGGCGATCACTTTTTCGAGACCGGCGTTGATCTTATCGATCAGCTTCTGGTTACCTTTCTTAACAGCAATGCCGAAGTACTGTTCTTCGAAAGCAGGGTCACGAGTCATGTTGAAGTGCTTGTCGGGGTTGTTGCGGGCATAGAAAGCCAAAACACCGATATCACCAATTGCGGCGACCACACCGCCCTGATTTAGTTCTTCGAGAGCAAGCGGAGTGTTGTCAAAACGACGAATTCTTGTAGAAGCTTTGCCGAATGCCTTAGAGGCAGCAACGTCACCGGCAGAACCGCTCACAACAGCCACACTGCCTTTAGAGAGATCGGAAAGCTTGTTGATCTTGACGGACTTGTCGGTCAGGATCAGCTGATGAGCCAGGAAGTAGGGTTTGGAGAAATCAACAACCTGCTTGCGTTTGTCGGTAATCGTGATACCGGACATGATGATGTCGCGGTCGCCTTTATCGACAGTGGCGAAGATGCCTTCCCACGGTGTGTTGATGAACTTAACGTCAAAACCTTCAGCCTTGGCGATAGCACGCATCAAATCAACGTCGAAGCCGACGAGCTCTTTCTGCGGTGTTTCATATTCGAAAGGACGATAAGTCGCGCCTGTTCCAACGACATACTCTTCAGCATTAATTCCGGCGGAAGCAGTCAATGCGATTGCAGCGCACGCTGTCCAAAGCAGCTTTTTCATCAACATTTAATAGACTCCAATAGAAGAATTCGTCACCGCGTACACGTCGCGGCCATTCTGATCATCATGCCACAGTCGAACCCACATTGGGCGGCTTTTAAGCAGGAATCCTGTGAACCCCTAGGTAAATCCATTAGTTAACAATCAATTTCGTCTGTGAATTGTGAAATCAGGTTGTCTTCGGCTTTTGAAAGTTTAATTGCAGCCTGTGTTCGAAGCTCGATATTCCGAAGGCGTCATTTCGTGACGTTTTTTAAATGCAGTTGAGAAGTGCGCGGGCGTTTTAAAGCCAACAGAATATGAAATTTGCTTTATGGAGAGTTTATTTTCTTTCAATAAGTTTTCGGCCAGATCTAGACGTCTGGTCATTAGCCATTTAGCGGGAGACAACTCTGTGATTTTTAAAAAATCCCGCTTAAAAGTTGCTAGACTTCGGCCCGAGTAAGAGGCAAACTCACTTAAAGAAAGATTTTCTGTAAAGTGATCCTCCATGAACTCCTTTAAATCTACATTCCAATCTCGATAAAAATCAAAAAGCGTCGGGAAAAAGCGAATATTGGTCTGAAGCAAATCAAGAATTAATTCCTCTACCTTTAATTCTGTCATCTCCTGGCCAGGGTCTTGGCCTTCTTCAACGAACAGAATGATGGAAGACAATAATCCTTGCAGGCACAGTGTCCTGTTCAATCTCATGAAGCAATTGGACAACCCGGTAAAATCTTGCGGGAACTCATTATTCTTCAAATGTCTCTGAAAATAGTCTTCTAGTATGTTTTGAGGAAGACGGATATTGAGGCCTTCGTAATTTTTCCCAGCAAAAGAAGCTTTAACAAGCCTAACACTGCAGTCCTTCTTTAAAAAAACACAAGACCCAGCCGGAATTTCCTCTGTCCTTCCCTTATCTGAAATCAAAAGTTTTCCCTGCCGAACAAATACCACACAGTGATCGGGAACCCGATGTTCCATGTGCCACTGGCTCGGCACGGAGCAGGAGAAAATTAAGTTAGAAAAATTAGAAGTAATGTAATTACTCATGAGCAGAGAGCTTCTTAAATATCAAAGGCATTACCTGTTCATCAAGGGGTGTCATGTCCACTAAATCTAATTTTTTGACCATGGATAATGTAGAGGTTTTGTATTTTAAAAAATGGGGCGTTTGCAGATGAGCCTTATATGCCTCCTCATTCTTATAAATTTCCACAATTCGGATTTGTTCCGGGTTTCGCTTCTCTACCATCGGAAAAATCGCGATCACACCCGGCTCTTTCGACACGGACTCTGCTCCGACGGTTCTTGCCTGCTTGAGGTATTCCTCTAGCTGGGACCGATCTACTTGAATTTCAGCAATTCGCACAATCATCTGTTCCTCCTTAGGAAGGTCCCTAGCAATTGCAGCCGAACCCGCGAGAATGGTGAACAAAACAAATACAAAACGCAACAACCAATTACTCATATGCTCTCCTTAGCTTAGATTAAAACCAAATTGATAGGCCAGCTTCGGATATTCCGTTTTCTGGATATCAGTTTTTGTCGGATATCCCCTTGCTTCAATTCTGCCGATATCCTTCCATCCGAGATATCTGCTTAAGGAGTCAAAGTGGGCATTAATAGAATCAAAACTCCATTCAAACTTACCGCCGCAAACTGCAATAAGCCCCATCTTTTTTGGCATCTTCATGAAGTCAGTCCTCCGTGAGGTAAATCGCTCCAAAAGTGCTTTCAAAGACGAATGAATCGCGTAGTAATAGATCGGAGTTACAAAAATTACGACGTCAGCCTGCTCTATAAGGTGCAATATTGCAGGAACATCATCACGGATAAGACATTGGCCTGAGTTTTTGAGACAGAAAAAACAGCCTCGGCAAGCATTAATATCCTCAAAAGACGTATTAACACGGCGGACTTCATGGCCTGCTTCCTTAGCACCCTTTACGAAATTAGTCGCCAGCAAATTAGTAGTCCCGTCTTTATGAGGACTTCCGGAAAGAACGAGAATTCTCAACTTTCCCGGGGAAATTACTTTAGAAAATTCTTGCGGCAAAGATTCTCTTTGGAAGAGAGGCGGTGTACTCGCGGCCGCGATCGAAACCCCGTTTACCGCCAGCGTGCTGCCGAGCGTACTCAACAACATTTTTCTCCTATTCATAGATCTCTCCTTCTTAGATCTAGAGATGATTTTTCTGCCAAAAAGTCTAAGGTGAGGATCTCGATGGAGAGATTATTTGAAGATTCGAAGGCTTTTCTCTACGGCTCAAAAGCTTTCTTAAGGGAGCCGGAACAATTATGCTGAAGCGCTCTCAGCTTTGATTTCGCTCAGCCTCTCAAAGGAAGGCTGAGCGAATTTACTCCCAATCAGAGTTTTGAAGGGAGCCGTGTCCCGGACGTTAAAAAACTTCGACGTTATCGATCAAACGTGTGGTGCCGATTTTTGCTGCCGCTAAAACAACTAACGGCGTTTTATTGATCAAGTCGTCTTTGGTGGGCGCAAGAAGGTCGCTTCTCCGAACAACAGCAACATAGTCAGGGATCCAGCCATGGCCGTCGAGCATCTTCATTGCTCTTTCTTCCAACACTTCCGGATCAGCCGTTTCTGCTTCAAGCGCGTCTTTGACGCCTTTAACCGTCTTGTAAAGCAGTGTGGCGTCTTGCAGTTCTTGTGCGCTCAAGTAACGGTTGCGGGAAGACAGAGCAAGACCCGTTTCTTGATTGCGCTGCAGTTCTGCAGGAATAATGCGAATCGGCATGCCGAACTGACGAACCATCTCTTTGATGATCGTCAGCTGCTGATAGTCTTTTTTACCGAAAACGGCAACATCGGGACGCACGATGCAGAAGAGCTTCATGACGACCGTGCAGACGCCTTCAAAAAATCCCGGACGATAGAACCCTTCAAGAATGTCGGCAAGTTTAGGGTCTGGCTTAACTCGGAAAGTCTGGGGCTGCGGATACATGTCTTTTTCGCTCGGCGCGAAGACATAATCAACGACGCCCTGTTCTTCGAGCTTTTTGCAGTCCTCTTCCAGCGTTCTGGGGTACTGATCAAAGTCCTCATTGGGTCCGAACTGCAGACGATTAACAAAAATCGACGCTACCACCGTGTCGCCGTACTTGCCGGCTTCCTGCATCAGGTGCAGATGACCTTCATGAAGATTGCCCATGGTCGGAACCAGAGCGATGTTCTTCTTCCCCTTGAGCTCTTCCTGAAGAGCTTCGATTGTATGAACAACTTTCATTTTTTCTCAAAAAAATCAGAAGGAGTGCTCGGGCGCCGGAAATTTGCGGTTTTTAACAGCTTTCACGTAATTGGCCACCGCTTCTTTAATGCTTGCGGCTCCTTCCATAAAGTTTTTAGTAAATCTCGGTTTACGGCCGGGAAAGATTCCCAGCAGATCCTGTAATACTAAAACCTGACCGGAGCAATTTAGGCCTCCGCCGATACCAATTGTCGGAATGCTTAAAGCTTCTGTCACACGTTTGGCAACATCTGCGGGCACCATTTCCAGCACGATCATGGATGCACCGGCCTCCTGCAGAGCCAAGGTGTCGGCTAAAAGTTTCTCTTCTCCGGACTTAGTCTTGCCCTGAACAAAGTAGCCGCCGATAGCATTCACAGACTGAGGCGTAAATCCGACGTGTCCGCAAACGGGAATGCCCATGGCCGTTAAGCGGCGAGCCAAAGGACAAACCTCGACACCGCCTTCGAATTTAACCATATGGGCGCCGGCCTGCATAAGTTTGACGGCATTGGCTACCGCCTCGTCTTCATTGACGAGGTAGCTGCCGAAATTCATATCTGCTAAAACCAGTCCGTATTTATTGCCGCGGGCCACGCAGGCGGTGTGATAAACCATATCATCAATGGTCACGGGAAGCGTTGTCTCATGGCCCTGCATCACCATGCCGAGAGAGTCTCCGATGAGTTTGATGTCTACACCGGCTTCATCTTCGACGGAAGAGAAAGTTGCGTCATAGCAGGTAAGCATCACAATCGGCTCCCCTGCTTCGTACATTTTCTTGATGGTGCTGAGTCTAACAGGCTTGCGTTCCGTTTTCTGATCCATTGCATTCTCCTAAATTGCCGAACCACTCCTCGGCAGATTTAAATCGGTTAATTCGCTGGTCAGCTGTTGCAGTCAAGAAGACATGAACCTGACCTTTTCCAGCAATATTAAACTGCGGCGCTATCTCTGCAAGAGGAGCTAACACGAAGGCCCGCTCCGTCATGCGCGGATGAGGAAGGAGAACAAATGGATCGTCGGAGCGCTGCTCTCCGACGGTAAGAAGGTCTAAATCAATCGTCCGGGGCGCATTGTGGACGCCTGCCGGACGTACACGTCCCAGGTCGGATTCAATTGCTAGCAGTTGTGTCAGCAATGCGCGGGGAGATAATTCCGTCTTTATCTCAAGGACTGCATTGGTGTAATCGGGACCGCTCGAATCAATAGGCTCCGTTTTATAAAGAGAAGAGACTTGAACAAAGCGAACGCCCGGAATATCGGCAATTCGAAGCACTGCCTCCTTCAGAGTGGATTCGGGCTCGCCGAGATTTGCGCCGAGCCCGATAAATGCCTGCTGCAGCATGACCTACTTATCCGCCTTTTCTTTGTCAGAAGCAGCCTTCTCCGCCTTAGGAAACTTGCTTCTGTCGAAACGTTTCTTGCGTCTTCTGCGGCGTTTTTTCTTTTCTTTTTCCTCTCCGTCGGCTTCATCTTCATCCGACTTACCTTCAGCTGCTCTTTCCTGGCGCAGACGTTCGCGCTCTTTGCGGTCCTGCTGCTCGGCTTCTTTGCTCATTTCCAGGCGTTCTTCGTCGGTTGCGCCTTCGTAGGCCGTCCACCAGTCTGCAAGCTCATGAGAGGCGTCGCCGCTGGAAGCGCGAAGCAAAAGGAAGTCGTAAGCAGCACGGAAACGCGGGTGCTGGAGAAGCTTCATCGCGGCGCGGCGGCTTCTGACTAAAAATCTCGGCTGAAGTTTCCAGATAATGGCCATGTCGCTGACGTAGCGCGACTGCAAGCCGTCCCAGCGATAGCTGTCGGCCACTTTCTTGGCGGCCTCTTCATAAATCTGTCCGGGCGTTTTACCGGTGGATTTGGCAACCTCTTCCTTCATTTCATGCCACAGGAGCACGGCGAAGAGGAAGCTCGTCGAAATCGATTTACCTAAAGCGACACGAGCGTCACAGCGTTCCAACCCCTTGCGAACAAAAGGTAGACCGAAGGTGCGCTTCAAAACATCAAAGAGCGGAATCGGAATGTTGATGTCATAGCGATTCATGAGTTCCATACAGGCAACGGCAGAACCGCTCAGCACCATCTTGGAGAATTCATCCGCCAGACGGGCGCTCGGAACGGAAAGCAGCAGCGTCTGCATGTAGTGCATCGGAGCGGCGGTTTTCTCGTCGATCGTAAAACCGAGTTTGGCAGCAATTCGTATCGCACGAAGGATGCGAACCGGATCTTCGCGGTAGCGAGTGGCCGGATCGCCGATCATGCGGATTTTTCTCTCGCGGATATCGTCTAATCCGTGGTGATAATCGTAAAGGTCGCCGCTGATCGGGTCGAAATACATCGCATTGACGGTAAAGTCTCTGCGGGCGGCATCTTCATACTGCTCGCCGAAAACGTTGTCGTTGGTAATGACGCCGTCCTCGTCTTTTGTCACGCCTTGCTTAGCAAAGCCGCGGAAAGTCGCCACTTCAATCGTCTCGGCGCCCTTGTTGACATGAACAAGGCGGAATCGTCTTCCGATAATGATGGCGCGTCTTGTGACTTTTTTGACTTCTTCCGGGGTCGCATCGGTGGCGACATCAAAGTCTTTCGGTTTGGCTCCGATCAGCAAATCTCGTACGGCGCCGCCGACAATAAAAGCTTTATATCCGGCGTCCTGAAGCTTTTGGCAGACGGATATTGCAAAAGGGCTCACGGCCAAGAGGTCAATTCCGTTTTCTTCTCTCGGAACAATATGAGCTTTCTTCCGAATTTTTGTCGGCACATTCGCTTTGAAGCCCTCTTCTTCTTTAACCAACTCTCGTACTCCGTACGGACAGAAGCTTTTAGAACAGCTTATGTTCGCTGAATAATTCCAGAATTTCCCAATGTCTCTCCTGAGCCGTACTTCTTAACCGGTCATCGGGATTCGTTGCTACTGCCTTTCCTCCGTGACGGGCCACATGATCAAGCAGCGGAAAATCATTCATAGAATCGGAAAAGAACGCCGATTCTTTCAGATCCGCTGCCGAGCCGCCGCACTTTTGTATAAAACGCTCGGCGTTGACAACCTTCTGCGTTGCAAAGTTTTCACTGATCCAGCGGCCTGTGAACTCTCCGTCGGGCTTTTCCTCCGGCTCGGCGCAGATCAGATCGCGGATACCGAAAAGCTCGGCAATCGGTTCCACCGCGTAACGGTACGAGGCAGTAATCATCACAACTCTAGCACCGGCCTCACGGTATTTTTTGACGAGATCCACTGCGATGGGCAGTACGTGCGGCATGATGTCCCGCTTTAGATACTGAACTCGGAGTTCATCGAGTTCGCGGCGCGGGAAACGCGCCAGCAGCTTCATTTCAAAATCTTCGAATTTATTGATATCGAGGCAGCCGTTTTTATAGTCGACGTCGTATTGAATTCGTTCGGCGCGAAGCTGCTTTTCATCTTTGCCGACGTGGGAAAGCAAGGTTTCGGCCCACAGGATTGAGCTGTCGACGGGAATCAAGGTGCCGTCTAAATCAAAAAACGCGTATTTCACCGATCTTCCTTTGTATCTTGATTGCGTTCGAGCCATTCTTTGATCAAGGGGATGGTCACGGCTCTCTTGGCTGACATGGCATAACGGTCCAAGCTGTGAAGCAGATTACTCATCGTGTGCATGTCGCGCGGAAAATTATTCTCGATCCAGTTCAGAACTTCCGGCGCCACTTTCAGGCCGGTCTGAGACGCCGCCTCCAAAATAACCTGGCGCCTTTGTTCGTCAGACAGCGGAGATAGCTCAAAAACAACGCCCCAGCTGAAGCGGCTGGTAAGGTCTTTACGGAAGCCCTGACGTTCAAAATCTTTCGGGCTGCGGTCTGCAGTCACGACAAGATGGGTTCCGGGATGCTCGCGCACGGTGTTGTAAAGAACGAACAGCTCCTGCTGTTGTTCCGGCGTCAGATCTTGAACATTGTCTACGGCGTAGATTGTGCGGTTTTCGTCGAAAGCAGGAACGCCCTCGCTTTGTTTGCCCAAAGCGCGTACGAGGTGTGTTTTGCCGACACCTTCATATCCCCAAAGGTAAGTAAACTGCGGTCCGCGTCCTTCCTTCAGCTCGGAAATCACGGCCACAGCTTCGCTGTTCGACCCCACAATAAAATTAGAGAGAGTCGGCTGTTTTTCAGGGAAAAAATCCAAAGGAAGCTGGCCCCTTATTTGTTCCTTCTTGTCTTTCTCGGATTCAACCAAATCGTTAACCTGCATCAGTCTGTTTGTTTACTTTTCGGATTCTAAAGGTTTCTCGATAAGACTGAGATCATTCTGCTTGCTACTCAAAACGAAACAGGTATACCCCGTCGCCTTTTCCTCGGGTTTATCCTAGGCCGTACTCGATCGGAGGAATTTCCATGACAATGACATTTAATGAATCACGATGGCCTAAAGAAAACGCAATCAAGGTAGTGAAAGGCAACGGTGTGAGTAAGCTCGCTGTTTTCATGGATCCGATGTGTGTTTACTGCAAACGGCTCAGCCGCGAAACGCTCGCCAATTTAATGAACGTCACCATCTACTGCTACATTTGGCCGTTCTTAAGCGAAGAATCCAAAGAAATCGCCGGGTGCATCTACTCCAGCGCCGACAAGGCTGACGCCTTGGTTCGCTGGATGAAATACGATCAGATGCCCACCGGAATGCCGAATGAATATTCGGAAGAGATGATTGAACAAAACATTGCGCTGGCCGATTATCTCGGACTGCAGGGGACGCCTGCAATCTTCTTATCCGACGGCCGCGGCCCGTTCGGCGCAATGAGTGCCAAAGCTCTTGCGCACAAGATCATTTCCGCTGAACATTACTAAACCATCCTTTTTAGCTTCAAAGAGCCGGCTTACTGCCGGCTTTTCGTTTGCGCGCTGTTACACAGTCTTTGAGAAAACGTCTTGTTAGCTGTTATCCTCATGCGCGGAATTGAAATGCCGTTCAGCGGCTTTTTCTCCTCTAGAATTGAGCAATTCCCAATCTTCAATCTCAAAGCTGTTAAAGATGACAAAACCTCTTTCCTATGCAGACTCCGGCGTTTCTATTGATGCCGGCGACGAGTTAGTTGAACGCATTAAACCCTTTGCCAAAAAGACCCTGATTCCCGGGGTACTCGGTTCCATCGGCGGCTTCGGTGCCTTGTTTGAAATTTCTAAAGATTACAAGGAACCTGTTCTCGTTACGGGAACGGACGGCGTGGGTACCAAACTCAAACTCGCTTTCCTGCTGAATCGTCACGACACCGTCGGCCAGGACTTGGTCGGCATGAGCGTCAATGACATCCTGGTTCAGGGCGCTAAGTCTTTATTCTTCCTTGACTACTTCGCCTGCGGTCATCTTGATGTCGACGTTGCCGAACGCGTTGTCAAAGGCGTCGCACACGGCTGCGAACTGGCCGGCTGCGCATTGATCGGCGGCGAAACGGCCGAAATGCCGGGCATGTATCCGGCCGGTGAATACGACCTTGCCGGCTTTGCCGTCGGTATTGTCGAAAAGAGCCAAATTATTGACGGCAGCCACATCAAACCGGGCGACGTCGTTCTCGGACTGGCTTCGAGCGGTCCCCACTCCAACGGCTTTTCTTTAATCCGCAAAGTTGTTGAAGTTTCCGGCAAACCCTGGACAACCAAGCTTTCCGACGGAAAGACTCTGGCAGACGCCGTTATGGAACCGACACGCATCTACGTCAAGCCGGTTCTTGAAGCCATGAAGAGCGTGACCATTAAAGGCATGGCCCACATCACCGGCGGCGGACTGCTTGAGAATATTCCCCGCGTTCTGCCCGAAGGCACTCAGTGCGTGATCAAGGCAGGTTCCTGGAAGCGTCCGGCCGTTTTTGACTGGCTCCAGGAGGAAGGTCATATTGAAGACCACGAAATGTACCGTGTCTTCAATAACGGCATCGGCATGGCCGTCATCGTTGCCGCTGAAGATGCTGAAAAAGCTCAGAAAGCTTTGAAAGCTGCCGGTGAAACCGTCTATCGCATCGGTGTCATTGAAGCGCTGCCGGCCGGCGAAGCCCTCTGCGTTGTGCGCTAAGCATTAGTATTCTCGCTAATTGAGCCTCCTTCGGGAGGCTCAATTGTTTTTAATTTCATTACACTGAAAAGAAACAGAAACCGGTTTCAAGGATAAACATGAGCAAACCCATTACAGAGTCCATCTTGAGCAATGAGACCCGCGTTTTTCTCATGTGCTGTGATTTTCGAAGCTTCTCTGCCGTTGCCCACGCTCTCGGCATCACTCAATCGGCTGTTTCGAAGATCATTCGGAAGTTTGAGGATTCCATCGGCTTTGAATTGTTCATCCGCAACTCCCGGCCGCTGACACTCACCCCAGAAGCCCATCTGCTGCACCGACAGCTTCGGGGTCTCAAAGGCGAGATGACACGCTCTTTGTCCTCGCTGCAAAGCAAGAACTACATTAAGCCGATCCTGCGTATCGGGATCTTGGAAAGTCTTCATTTAAATCTGGGCGTGGCGATCCTCAAAAATCTTCTGCCCAACCTGTCTCAGGTCGTCATGCTGACGGCCAGCGCCAATGTCCTGATACAAAGACTGATTGAGCGAAAGCTCGATCTCATTATCACGAACGACGTTTCCACCGAGCCGTCGCATGTTTTCAGAAGGCTGCTGTTTCATGAACCTTCTGTGCTAATCCTTCCCAAATCTTTTGAAAAAGACCCTAATCAAAACTGGACTTGGCAGCGCCTTGCCGTCTGCGGACTGCCGCTCATTCGCTACTGGAACGAAAGCGGCGCCGGAGAAATCAATGAGATGTTCATGAAAACACACGGCCTCAGGTTTCCGGACAAAATCTCCGTCGACACCAATTCACTTCTAGTGACGCTCGTCTCCCAGGGCATCGGCTGGGGATTTTCTCGGCCGACTACCGTCCTGGAAAACATTCACATGCATCCTCATTTCATCGTCCGAGAAATGCAAAAACCCAGTTTTAGCCGAGAAGTGTATTTAATCGGCCGGGAACAGGAATTTGTCGTGGAATCCGAGATCATTGCCGACATTGCTAAGCAATTCGTTCAAGAAAACATTATTCCCGAAAGTCTCAAATTCGCACCTTGGGTCAAAGAAGGTTTTACGGTCGGATAGGGCAAATATCCTTTAATTTCATACAAATAAAAGACAATTACAAATCATAAAGTATTCCAACGCGGCATAGATCTTATTCTTCGGTTTCCGAAGCCTGATCCTAAAATATTGGTATAACCTCAAACCACAAAGAGGTTTCCAACCAAAATTCCCATAAAAAGGAGAAAACTATGCCAATCACAGGCTGGATTGCCATCCTCGTCCTGATCGTCATGTGCTACATGCTGATCAAACAGTACGAAACCCGTATGGTGCTGTTCGGAGGCGGTTTCATTCTCTGCTGTATTTCCCTCGCCCCAATGGCCGGCTTAAACGCCTTTGCCAAAACCATGACCAACGGTGCTTTGATCACGGCCATCTGCTCGGCTACCGGATTTGCCTATTGCGTTACCTATACAGAGTGCGACCGTTCCTTAGTGCATTATCTGACGCGTCCGATCCGCAACGTCGGCATCCTGATGATTCCGATCACCTCGCTGCTTACCTTTGCGATCAACATCGCTATTCCCTCAGCTGCCGGTGTGGGCGCCGTTGTCGGTACGACCTTGATTCCTCTGCTGCTTAGAGCAGGCTTCAAACCGGCCGCCGCTGCAGCAGCCGTCCTGATGGGCACCACCGGTTCTCTGCTTTCTCCAGGCTTGTCTCACAACGCCTATGTTTCCGACATGGCTCATATGTCCATCATGGACCTGATCAGCTATCACGGCATCTACTCCCTGATGATCGGTGTGGTCGGCGCCGTCGGCCTGTGCATTGTCTGCTGGGTTTTGGGCGACAACAAAGGCGAAAAAATGGCGGAAGCCAACCCTGCCGCCGATGCAGAAACGTCCTCCTTTAAGCCGAGCCCCATCAAGGCTTTCGTTCCGCTGATCCCGATCATCCTCATGCTCGTATTCACGTTCTGGATTCCCTCGGTCAAGATGGGCGTTGCACCGGCCATGCTGATCGGTACGATTGTCTGCCTGATCGTTGCTATGTGCGACCCGCAGCAGTTCTCCAAGCAGTTCTTCAAAGGTATGGGCGACTCCTACGGCAGCATCATGGGCATCATCATTGCCGCCGGCGTGCTGGCTGCGGGCTTAACCGCTTCCGGGTTAATTAAAGGCCTCATCGCTTTGATGGTTCAGTCCAAGGAAATTGCACAGTGGGGCGGCTCGATCGGACCATTCGTCCTCTCCGTTCTGATGGGCAGCGGCGACGCAGGCGCCATGGCCTTCAACAGTGCCGTCACTCCGCATGCTCAGGAATTCGGTATGCAGATCCACAGCCTCGGCTCTCTGGCTTTCTTAGCAGGCGCTGCCGGCCGCACGGCTTCCCCGATTGCCGGCATCACCATTCTTGTTGCCGGCTTGGCTAAGGCCAATCCTTTTGACGTTGCAAAGAGAACCTTCCTTCCGATGGTTGTTGCAGTTATTCTTCTTGCCATCTTTATGAGGTAAGAAGCTCTCCCCGGCGCGGGAAGGGCTTCCTTTCCGCGCTCTATTTTTCGGACATACGAGACCGCTATGAAAAAAACGAAAATCGCCGTCATCGGAACCGGAGGCACCATCGTCAGCAGCGGTGCAAATGCAACGCAAATGACGGGCTACAGCATCACGGATGCCGACATTCATACAATTATGATGGCTCTGCCTGAGCTTAATGACATCGCTGAAATCGCTACTTTCTCTGTTTTCAATATCGGTTCGAGCAACATCAAGCTCTCCAACTGGCTGGAGCTCGTGTGTCTGATCAACAAACTTTCCAAGGAAAACTTTGACGGTTTTGTCGTAACACACGGCACGGACACGATGGAAGAAACCGCATTCTTTGCGAATCTGACATTAAAGACTGAGAAACCTGTTGTCTTTACCGGCTCCATGAAACCGGCTACAGCGGTTTCCGCCGACGGTCCTTTAAACCTTCTAAATGCCGTCCGTTTGGCGGGTTCTCCTAAAGCGGCCGGTAAAGGCGTTCTCGTTTCGCTTAACGGCACGATTCACGGAGCACGTGACGTCGTCAAAACCAACACCGTTGCCGTAGAAACCTTCAAGTCTCCGAACAGCGGCCCGCTCGGATACATCATCGGGGATCAGATTGATTTCCTGACCGAATCCGTCAAGCCGCATACACTGCGGTCCTGCTTCGAAGTCAGAGAAACAGACACCGCTGACGAATATCCGAGAGTCTGTGCACTTCTTTGCTGCGCCGACCAAAACCCGGACTTGCTCGAGGCGGCCGTTGACAAGGGCTTCCACGGTATTGTTTTGAGCTGCACGGGCAACGGTTCGGTTCCTTTGGTTTTCGAACCCGTGCTTCAGAAAGCTCATGATGTTGTGTGCGTCCGTTCCAGTCGTACCGGAAGCGGCCCTGTAACGGAGGGGATGACGCGCTGGCAAGTCAACGGTATGATTCCCTCAGGAACCTTAAATCCTCAAAAAGCAAGAATCCTGCTTCAGTTAAGCCTAAAGAAGTTCGGGCTTGACCTAGAAAAAATTAAAGAGATCTTCAAAACATATTGATCTTTCTTGGATCAATTAATCCTAAGGAGAAAACATGTACGACTTACTTCTCAAGAATGCTTGGGTCGTCGATCCGCTGAATTCTGTTAACGGCGTTGCCGATGTCGCCATCCAGGACAGCAAAATTGCCAAAGTCCAGCGCGACATCACGGAAGAAGCTAAAGAAGTCATCGACTTTACCGGCAAAACTCTTCAGCCCGGCATTATTGACAGCCACGTTCACCTCGGCGAAATGTGGGGCTCTCCCTTCGGCCCGAGAATGCTGGCAATGAACGGTGTCACGACTTGCCTGGATATGGCCGGTCCTCTGGAGAACATTCTTGACAACGTTCCTAAATACGGCGTCGGCATTAACATGGCGATCCTCCAGTTCGCCTCTCCTCCCTTCACCTTCAAGGATGCCAACCCTTCCCAGCAGGAAATGATCGACTTGATCGACAAATCCCTGGAAGAAGGCGCGCTCGGTGTCAAACTCCTCGGCGGCCACTATCCGCTTGAACCCGAAGTCTCTTCTCTGCTCATCCGCACCGCCTTGGAACGCAGAGCTTACGTTGCCTGGCATGCAGGAACGACTAAGAACGGCTCCAACATCAACGGCATGATTGAAGCCGTGAAGATGGCTGACGGCTATCCGATGCATTTAGCCCACATCAACGCCTACTGCCGCGGCGCCATCAAAGACGCTATGGAAGAAACGGCCATTGCGATCGATTTGCTCAAAGCCAATCCCAACATCTTCTGCGAAAGCTATGTCTCTCCGAAGAACGGTACACGTCTGACATGCGACAAGGACGGCAAGATTCAGTCCAAGGTGACGGGGAACTGCCTTAGAGCTTTCGGCTTTACCGAAGACAAAGACGGTGTGAGAGCTGCGTTGTTAGCCGGCAAGGCCTTCGTAGTTTACGATGCCGGCGGTTATTCTGATCTGATGACCGGTGAAGAAGCCCTTCGCCGCTGGGAAGCTGCTGACACGAACGTCGGCGGAAGCTTCAACATCAATCCTCCGCTGCCTCGTATCGCCTTGGCTCAGGCCAAACGCGATGACGGCTCCTTCGTCGTTGACGCAATTTCCACCGACGGCGGATGCATCCCCCGCAACGTTATCCTTTCTCAAGGACTGTCTCTCGTAAAACTGGACATCTTGAGTCTCAGCGAATTTGCACAGAAGACCTCTTTGAACCCGGCCCGTATGCTCCGTTTGGCAAACAAGGGTCACCTCTCCGTCGGCGCAGACGCAGATATCACTGTTTACGACTACGCTACTCAGATGCCTGTAGCTTCCTTCATCGAAGGCCGCAAAGTTCTCTTCAACGGAGAATTGGTTTCTAAGGGCGCAACCGTCATCTGTACCGAACACGGCAAAGACGCCATTGAAAAACGCGGCATGAAGGCAATTGTGGTTGATCCCGGCAAGCAGATCGAACGCATCACAGCCCTCTAAAACTTCTTGCCTGTAATACCGACCGAGCGGGGCGCCGAAAGGACTCCGCTCTTTTTCTTTGTTGTCCGGACGGGTGCTGTTAACTGAGAGCTTCTTAATTACCAAAGGATTTTCCGTGATTTATCTATTGTCGTTTCCCCACCTTCCCATAATTGCAACTTTCTGAAACAATTAAAGGTTAAGAGTGAACCAAGGCACCCTGCTTTTTATCGAACAACCTCAAAGGAAAGATATGACCGATCCGCGTCCCGTCTGCACAGAAAAAACTCAAGACATCATCAAGACTCTGCGCTCCAATGTCCAGGTCGAGGCTGCCCTCGAACTGGCCGTCAAACAGCAGGAAAAGCGCATTGCCGACCAAATCATTCTGACCGAAACTCCGGCTCCTCCCTTCCATGAAGAAGAAAGAGCCAAGGTTCTCCTCGGTATGTTCAAACAGTACGGTTTGACCGATGTCAAACAGGACGCCATCGGCAATGTTATCGGCCGCAGAAAAGGCACCGGCAACGGTCCCACACTCGTCGTCGGCGCTCACATCGACACCGTGTTCCCGGCCGGTACTGACTGCAAAGTTCACAGAGACGGCGACGTCTACAGCGCTCCCGGCATCTCCGATGACGCTGCCGGCTTGGCCTCCATGCTGCAGGTTATCCGCTGCCTGAACGAAAACAACATTGAAACCGTCGGCGACATCGTCTTCGTCGGAACATTGGGTGAAGAAGGCAACGGCGACTTACGCGGCTGCAAAGCGCTCTTCAAAGAAAAGAATGACTATGACGGCATGATCGCCATCGACTCCGCCAATGTTCACCGCATTCTGCGCGGTGCTGTCGGCTGCAAACGCTTCCGCATTATTTTCGAAGGCCCCGGCGGACACAGCCTCCACAAATTCGGCATTGTCGGTTCTGCTATTCACGGCCTGTCCCGCGCCATCGTCCGTGTTGACGAACTCAAGGTTCCGACCGATCCGAAGTGCACTTTCAACTTCGGTGTGATCAAAGGCGGTACCAGCGTAAACGCCATTGCTGCACGCGCTGAAGCCGAACTTGATATCCGAAGCTTCAATCAGCCTGCACTCGAAGCTTTCGTTAAGACCGTTCTTGAAACTATCGAAGCCGCCTGCGACGAGGAAAACATGCGCTGGGGCCTCGAAGGCGACGGCATGGTCTCTTTGAAGATCGAACAAATCGGAGACCGTCCTGCCGGCATGAACGCTGATGACGCTTCCGTCATTCAGGCTGCTTACGGCTCTCTCTTGTCTTTAGGCATTTCTCTGGACAAGTACACTCTGGCCGCAACCGACCAGAACGTGCCTTTGTTCTACGGTCTGCCTGCTACAACGCTCGGCGCCGGCGGCACGGAAGAAAACAACCACGCTTTATCCGAGCGTTGGAACGCCAAAGACGCTTTCCAAGGACCTCAGGTCGCCTTTCTCACCGCCCTCACTCTGGTCGGCATGAAGGGTGTTTCTGAACCGATCCTTGAGAAAGTGCAGCATTAATTTGTTGTAACATTTCGATGCTGAATCCAATTCAGCTCTTGACCGAAGCCGGGTCCGCCCGGCTTTTGTTTTGTCCCTATAACGCAAAAAAACCGAGAAAATCGAGTTTTTTGCGGGATTTTTATTTGAAAAACTAAAAAAAAACTAATTTTTGTATCGTGAACTTGATTTAATTTGCGGTACCTTATTTTTTAGAAATAACTTTAAAGCCTTCGGAGTTTGGCCAAATGGAATCATTTATTAATACCGTCAACGGAATTGTCTGGTCACCGGCATTGGTTTACCTTTGCCTCGGCGCCGGTCTTTTCCTTTCTCTGCGCGGCGGTTTCTTACAGCTCAGACACCTTAAACATATGTGGCAGCTGCTCTTTCAGCCGAAAGACAACGTCACCGGTGTTTCCTCTTTTCAAGCCTTGTCTATGACTCTTGCAGGTCGTGTCGGTACCGGCAACATCGCCGGTGTGGCAACTGCAATTACTTTCGGCGGTCCCGGCGCCATCTTCTGGATGTGGATGGTTGCATTTCTCGGCGCCTCTTCTGCTTTCGTCGAATCCACACTCGGCCAGGTCTATAAAGAAAAAATCAACGGCGAATACCGCGGCGGCCCTGCTTTCTACATTGAACGCGGCTTGGGTGTCAAATGGTTCGCCTGGCTCTTTGCCATCGTCACCATCTTCTCCTGCGGTCTTTTTCTTCCCGGTGTGCAGGCAAACGCCATTGCCACCTCTATGGAAAACGCCTTCGGTATCGCTCCAGCAATTTCCGCCGGCTTCATCGCTGCTCTGCTCTCCTTCATTGTGTTCGGCGGCTTAAAGAGAATCGCAGCCTTCACGACGCTCGTCGTCCCGTTCATGGCCCAAGCCTATGTGATCTTCTCTTTGGTGATCGTGTTCATGCACGTTGATCTGCTGGACGACGTCCTCGTCCTCATCGTCAAGAGCGCCTTCGGTGTTGACGCTGCTTTCGGCGCCATCATCGGTCTGGCTGTCTCCTGGGGTGTCAAACGCGGCATCTACTCTAACGAAGCAGGCCAAGGTACCGGTCCTCACGCTTCTTCCGCAGCTTCTGTCAGCCATCCGGCAAAACAAGGTTTGGTTCAGGCCTTCTCCGTCTACGTTGACACGCTGCTCGTTTGCTCTGCCACCGCTTTCATGATCCTCATCACCGGAAGCTATAACGTTGTCGGTCCTGACAATGCCCCGATGTTCATTGGTCTGAAAGATGTCGCTACAGGTCCTGCTTACACCCAGGCCGCTGTTGAAGGCTTAATGCCAGGATTCGGACAGGCATTCGTTGCCATCGCTCTGTTCTTCTTTGCCTTCACGACGATCCTTTCTTATTACTACATTTCAGAAACCAATGTTTCCTACATCAATAGAAAACTGCATCGTCCGTTCTTATTCTTTATCCTCAAGCTGTTTGTCATGGGCTCCTGCATCTTCGGCGCTGTTAAAACAGCCGACCTAGCATGGGCTGTGGGCGACATCGGTGTCGGTCTGATGGCTTGGCTCAACATCATCGCCATTTTGCTGCTGAACAAGAAAGCCTTCCTCTGCTTGCGCGACTACGAAAAGCAGCTTGCTATCGGCCTTGACCCGGTTTTCCATCCGGAAAAACTCGGCATCAAGAACGCCAACTACTGGGTCGGTGAACGTGCTGAAGAAATTCGCGACAAGGAACGCGCAAAACTCAACAGCGGCTCTCGACAAGACTTGGAAGGCAATGTTTTGAACGTGGCATCAGGTAATTAGCTCATTTGAGTGTTTGCTCTAAAAGCGTCGGTCATCCGGCGCTTTTTCATATCAAACGAATTACAATAAGAAATAAATTGTTACAAACAATATCAAGGATGTTCATCGTGCTAAGAAGAAAATTTTTTGCATTCACTTCAGCTGTTGCCGCCTGTGCAGCCTTTTTCTGCCTTCCTGCAGCTGCGGCTGATTTCACCTGCCCCTACTTCTCTTTACCGCTGACCGGAGACTGGGCTCAGCAGAGAATGCAGCCGGGCTCGGTTCCTCCGAATACTTTCGCGACACTTTTTGCCAGCCGCAAGGCCGGTGAAGGCGTGCTCATTACCGTCATTCCTTCAGATAAAGCTCCAAAAGAAGCTGCTCAGATCATGGCAAATAACTACAAGCAGCAGGGAATGAGAGTGATCGGCAATCCGGTTCAGATTCCCGGGCAGAATGCTTATCGTTTCGCTTACGTCAGCGCCAATAACAAGATGCATGCCATTGTGTTCATCTCAGGCAACGGCAAACATCTCGCAAATGTTTCCGTCCTCGGCAGGCACGGAACAGGCGGCTTAGCCTTACTGAAAGGACTTTCTTCTAAAGAAGACAAGCTCTTCCCGAAGTTCTAAGAACTCAAAAATTATTGCTACAGGCCGGACAAAATTTGTTCGGCTTCTTTTTTAAGCACGGCTAAAGAGGCAACCTTTTCATCAGGATTGAGCAGCAGTGTGCCCTGCATGGAGCGCATCCATGTCATTTGACGCTTTGCAAGCTGTCGGGTTGCAGCGATTCCGGCTTCTTTGAACGCATCAAACGTCGTCAAACCGGACAGATAATTCCACGCCTGGCGATACCCGACGGAACGCATGCTCGGAAGATCCGCATGCATGCCGGGCATTGCCATCAGCTTTTTCACTTCGTCTAAAAAGCCGTTTTTAATCATCAGCTCAAATCGTTCTGCGATCCTTGCGTGAAGCGCCGCTCGATCCGGAGGAAGCAATGCATAAGAGCTAAGTTTCAGGAGCGGCTCTCCTTTCTGAGCCGTAAGTTCCGAAATCGGTTTGCCCGTCATCTCAAAAACTTCCAGCGCTCTTGTAATGCGCTGAGTATCCGCCGGCGCCAGTCGATCCGCGGTCTTAGGATCGACCGACCTCAATCTTTCATAAAGTGCGGGCAGGCCTTTTTCATTCAGCTCTGCGCCGATCTTTTCACGCACCGCCGGATCGGTTGCCGGCAGCGGAGAAAGGCCTTCTCGGACGGCTTTTGCGTAAAGCATGGTTCCTCCTACAATCAGAGGCACTTTTCCGCGATTTCGTATTTCTGCAACAAGTCGTACGCAGTCCTGTGCAAAATCTGCGGCAGAGTAACTTTCCGTCGGTTCGATAATGTCGATGAGATGATGCGGAACTGCGGCCATTTCTTCTTTTGTCGGTTTGGCTGTACCGATGTCCATATGTCGATAGACCAAGGCGGAATCAATTGAAATAATCTCACTGGGAATTTCCTCGGCTAAGCGAAGCGCCAGTGCCGTCTTTCCGCTAGCGGTCGGCCCCAGCAGCAAAATGGCTTGTGAATCCGACATCATCACTTACCTCTCATGAAGAAACTGTCTAATTCTTTAGCACTCAGCTGAACCCAGGTCGGACGACCGTGATTGCACTCGTCCGCACGATCCGTCTGCTCCATTTGCCGCAAGATCGCGTCCATTTCCTCGATCGTCAGGATGCGGTTTACACGAACAGCTGCATGACAAGCCATTCTTGAAAGCACTTCGTTGCGCTTTTCCGTCATTGCCGTGCTCTTTCCGTACTGGCGGAAGTCATCGAGCACCTCGCGCACGATGGTCGGACCTGCCTGAGAAATTTGATTGATCATCAGCTGCGGAACACTCCGCAAGCTCAGCTGATTTGGCCCGACAGCACTCAATTCCAGTCCAAGCTGCTCTAGCTCTTCACGGGCATCTTCAAATGTCGCCATCTGCTCAGGAGTTACGGTAAAGACCAAAGGAATGAGCATCTCCTGCATCGGCATCTTGCGCTCATCAAAACTCTTTTTGAGACGCTCGTAAAGGATACGTTCATGCGCAGCATGCATATCAACTAAAACCATGCCGGCTGAGTTTTCAGCGATGATAAACGTTCCGCAAACTTGTCCGACAGCACGTCCGAGGGGCTGAGGTCTCTTCGGCGCTTCTGCCGCTGGTTTCGGAGTGGCATGGTTTGCAGAGAGAGTCGCCGGATCTACTTTCATCGCCGCAATGGTTGTCGGGAAGGAGTTCTGAAAACTCTTTGGATGCGGAGATGAAAAATCCAAATATGCTTCCGTATTCGTCCTTGAAGGCTTAGGCTGGGCCGGCCTGGATGAGGACGGATTAACAGTCGGAGCCACCGGCACTTCTGCAGGCGCCTGAGCAGAGGCATCACGAGGCGAAGACGGCAGCGCCGTGTCCATAATTTCTCCGCTTGAAGGATCCACAATCGTCGTCCTGGCTAAGGCGTCCTCAACTGCATGGAAGATGAACTGATGGACCGCCTGAGAATCTCTCATGCGCACTTCGCTCTTGGTCGGGTGTACGTTCACGTCCACCTTGTGCGGATCCATCTGGAGAAACAGGCAGTAGCTGGGTTGGCTCGACCCGTGAAGAACGTCTTGGTAAGCCATCCGAACGCCATGCGACAAAACCTTATCTCGAACAAATCGGCCGTTGACATAGAAATACTGACAATCCGCGCGGCTTCTCGCGGCAGTCGGAAGACACACCCAGCCGTAAAGACGCAGCGCCGGCGCCTTAATATCCAATGCTCTGTGAGCGTCTCTAAAATCTCGAGGCATCAGGCGCGTCAAACGTTCTTCAATGGAAGAGGCAGAAAGATTGATAATCGGTTTTCCGTTTGCGACAAACAAAAAGGCAACTTCCGGATAAGCCAGCGCAATACGTTCAATCACCGTTTGGCAATGAGCAGCTTCCGTGCCTTCGCTCTTCAAAAACTTGCGGCGTGCCGGAGTCTTGTAAAAGAGGTCCGCCACTTCAATGCGTGTGCCCTTATTTCCGGAGGCAGCGGATATCTCTCCGTCGGCAATGCTGAACGCATCTTCACCGGCAACTCTGGAAATCACTTTCATGTCGGAGACGCTCGCGATCGAGGCAAGAGCTTCGCCGCGGAACCCAAGCGAGCTCACACTTTCCAGTTCATCCAGGTTGGAAACCTTGCTCGTTGCATGGCGCTTTACAGCCAAAGCAAGCTGATCTTTGGGAATACCGCAGCCGTTATCTGAGACGACAATGCGCTTAATACCGCCGCCCTCAATTCGAACTTCAACAGAGTCAGCTCCGGCGTCAATGGCGTTTTCTACCAGCTCCTTAACAACGGACGCGGGTCGCTCAACCACTTCACCGGCTGCAATCTGACTAATCAGCTGATCCGAGAGTTCCTGAATTTTTCGTTCAGGACGCCTTGTTTCCAGTGTTGTTTCTTCCATGTAATTCGTCTCTTCACGAAGAGTGCATGTCCCCTTACCTTATCGCAGTCAGATGAAGCCTGCAAGGACAAGTTTCTCTACTCTTCGGACTACTTTGAGCATCAACAATATATTTAGCCTAAAGCCTTTTCTACAATCGAATGCGGCAATCAAGGATAACAAGGATAACAATGAACTTTTTTAGCGCATTCTTAGAAATGTTCCGCAACAGCGACCAATTCATAGCACACATGTCTGCGGAGTACGGCATCTATGTGTATTTATTTCTCTTTACGGTCTACTTTTTGGAAACCGGAATTGTGATTTGTGCCCTCCTGCCGGGTGACTCGCTTATCTTTGTCTCGGGTGCCGCAAGCGCAGCCGGCATCCTCAACCCGCTCGGAGCTTTCTTGGCTATAGCGCTCGGTGCTTGTTTCGGAAATACCGTTGCATACGGAATCGGTTACTTTCTCGGCAGCAAGATATACGACGGCTCCATTAAATGGATTGACCAACAGCAAATGGCAAAAACGCAGGCATTTTTTGCCAAACATGGGAAACTTACTATCGTCTTAGCTCGTTTCGTTCCGATTATTCGTTCCTTTGCTCCGCTAGTGGCCGGTGCAGCAAAAATGAGCCGACTTAATTTTGAAGTCAGCGGTACGGTCGGAGCCGTTCTTTGGGCAGGAATTATCCTTGCCGCCGGTCACCTTTTTGGGAATATTCCCTTCATTAAGAACAACCTTTCTCTCATTCTTGTCGGCGGAATCGTTCTTGGGTTGGCTCCTTTTGTTATCGGTTACATTGTCAAAAAGTGGAGACAACATCCGGATGAGAAATAGTTAGGAAATACACGGTATCCAACTTGCCTTTTCACATGTCTTTTTCAGCAATTCAGCTACAATTTCGGTCCATTGACTATACAAAAAGAAAATGGACTTCTTAACACTTACCTTAGAGCTGTTCCGCAATGCGGATCACTTCATCATGTACATTGCACAGACCTACGGATGGTGGGTCTACCTTGTGCTGTTCATGATTTTCTACAGTGAAACCGGGATTGTCATTTGCGCCTTCCTCCCGGGTGACTCTCTCCTTTTTATCGCCGGCGCCGCTGCCGCAGCAGGTGCTTTGAATCCTTGGCTCCTCATCGTCATTATTTCTCTGGGCGCGATCCTAGGAAATACAACGAATTTTTACATAGGCAATTGGCTTGGCAATAAGATCTATGACGGCTCAATCAGCTGGATTGATCAAGATGCTTTAAAGAAAACTCACGACTTCTACGAGAAGCACGGCGGAAAAACTATTGTCCTGGCCCGTTTTGTACCGATTGTTCGTTCATTTGCCCCATTAGTCGCAGGTGCCGCTAAAATGAACCCCCTCCGTTTTGAACTCTACAGCGGAGGAGGGGCCATTGTTTGGGTCGGCGGCATTGTCTTGGCTGGTTACTTATTCGGCAATATCCCTTTCATCAAAAACAATCTTTCTTTAATTTTGGTTGTTGGTATCCTTGCTGCCTTAGTTCCCTTTTCCTGCGCACTTCTTATCCAATTATGGAGAAAGTACATAATGAAACAGCGTTAGTTTGCTAAAACCAAAACCTTTCTTCGAAAGCCGCTCATTTCTATGGCGGCTTTTGTTTTGCCCCATTGTTATTAAAGAGCTTTTAAGAACATTCCCTATCTATTAAAAAATAGAGGTTATCGACAAACAATTAGTGGGATTATTCAGTAAGGATTTTGAGATTAGGGATCTCCTTAGGCGGGTAATTTTTTTGCTTTATTTCTGATATAAGAGAGGAGGTTTTCTTCGCCAAAGCTTTTTATACCTCAAGCTTGATCGTTAATTTTATCAACCCGAATACATCCAAGTAAAGATATTTATTTTTTACCTAGCAGGGGTTTCTATAATTTCTTTTATAAAAAAACGCTGACTCATCACTTGGTAAAGACGCGGTTAAAGCTCAGAATCTTACAAATGGGAGCATGATACTGCTGAGCTTAGGGGGATTTTCGGACAAATAAAAATTATCCCCGTGCCAATAGGGGTGATAAAAATTATAAATAGCCCCGTATTTTCCCTTTGGTAATTTCGCTGATATAGCCGGGGGAAAAATGTTTCTAGACTGAATGAGTACTTCTATCGAGGCTCTTTTAGGCCCATTCAATCTTATATAACCACTTCTGCGAAGTTTTCAGTTTTTCGCAATTTAGTTCGAGATGACCTGACCAGCCCCGTTTGGTACGAATATAGATAACTAAGGGGAATTTAGATGACAAATCCACTACCGTATCTTGAGCAGCGAAAGCTGGTTAAGCGATGGTCAGGTCCCATCGCTCCTATCGCCAACCTCATCTTTACTCTGATTCTATTTGCCATTACCTGGTGGATCTTCCAAGATCCGCGCGGTGTAATGCGCTTCTACACTCCGTATGTCGGGTATAACTATTGCCGTTGGTGGTTAATTATCCTGATTTGGATGGCCTACATTTTTGATTTTTGGCCTTTCAAACGGAAATGGCTGGAAACAGCGCATCCGCTCCAAAAAGGTCTCGTGCTGGCCCTAATATCAGTTGCCATCATGATTATGATGATTCACGGGTTTTTCCAGTCCGTTCTCGGCAACACTGCCTTTGCCTATTTCAACCCTCAACAGCTCCTTAAGCTCAAAGGTTTGACAGAGTTCTACGCAACCGAGTATGCAGCTCAGGCCTGCATGATGTTCGCCGTGATCGCTTCCTGGATCTCTCCGGCATGGGTCGTCGCTCTTGAAGGCCGTCCGTGGGAAAATTTAGCGCAGCCGGCAAAAGGTTTCTCTATTTGGCTTGGCACTTTCTGCCTGAGTTTCGTCATTTACTTTATGACGATGCACAACCATATGGGCATCCTTTACTATCCGTGGCAGTACTTCACTTCCATTGCTCCTCCGTATTGGGAAGAATTCGCACAGACCGTATCCGCCAACTTCCATGTAGCTTGGATTATGTGCTGTACCGTTGTGGTGTGGTTCATGGAAGGCATCTGGGAACGCTACCCGTTCACGATGATTAAGACTCCGTGGCTCCGCAGACTGGCTGTTTTCTTCGGCATTATTGTTATTTCCTGGGCTCTGTGCTTCTTCTTCTGGTACATGCAGGAATTAACATGGGGCGAAGCAATTCGCGGTCATAGACGCGACGCTGCTCCTGACTGGCGCTGGCTGCATGTCGGCGAAACCGCCATCTTCTTCCTCGTTCCGGCGCTCTTCCTGCAGTTCTACTGCGGCAATTGGCCCCGTAAGTTCAGCACTCCGGTTAACGTCTTAATCAGATCCACCATCGTTCTTCTGGGCGGCGTTGCGATCTACTGCTTGTATTACAAGTACGGTCATTTCTTCCTCGGAACTCAGAAGGGATTCTCTCATCCGCAGCAGTTCCCGATGATCCCGATGATTTGGTTAATCGACATTTGGCTGATTAACTGGTGGTTCATGGACGGATGGCCAGGCTGGAAACTGACGATGCGTACAGCCGAAGAAGTCGAAGCTGCAGAAAAAGAAGTTGAAGAACGAGCTGTTTGGCGCACAGACATGATACCGGGCTTGGTATGCGGAATCGCAGTCGGTATCGCCTTCTACTTCGCCGTCGTCTGGGTTCTCCCGATCTGCAGCAAACTGTTCACATTAGTCGATTAAAAGAAAGGAATAATTATGAAACGACGTAATTTCGTACAAGGTTTAGCACTTGGTGCCGGTGTTGGTACTCTCGGTGCAATGGGTGCCTATTCTTACTCACCCGCCCGCACGGCCTTTCTTCCTGACATTAAACGCGGAACAGCTGACATCGGCTTGTGCAAATCCGTCAAGATCACCAACATTTCCGAAACAAGCTGGTTTGACAACAGCATCTTTATGCAGGACGTCACGGCTTCCGGCGGTTTGTTGGTTGACCAGTACACCTATAACTGGGCGCCCTTCGGCAACGGTAAAGGCCCCGGCAAAGGAACTTATGAAGACGGTATGAAAAATATCGGACCGTACCTTCCTAAAAATCTGGAAAAAGCTTGGGAAATCACTCGTGAACTGAGTGAGCATGCCGACAACGCAGGCGGCTACTCCTGCCTCGTTGAAATCGAAGCTCTGGACGGCAAGAAAACGAAGTACTTGTTTGACTGCGGCTGGAACTACATGTGGATGGATCAATGCTTCAAGCGCGAAGGCATCGACAAAATGCTCGCCAACGGTGAGATAGCTGCCTTTATCTCCACGCATGAGCACATGGACCACTATTTCGGCTTCCCTGTCGTCGCCAAATACGGCCCCAACGTCACTGTCTACCGTCCATCCACTTTCTACCCTGCAGGTAAGGACTATATGGCGCGCTCCGGCCATGTCGGCAAGGTAATTGACGTCACGAAAGGACTCCATAAAATCCAGGAAGGTGTGGCACTGTACCAGTTCGAATGCCCGATTATTTTCAAGGTCTACGGAGAGATGTCTCTGTACTGCAACGTTAAAGACGTAGGTTTGGTTTCCATTACGGGCTGCTGCCATCAAGGCATCATCCTGTTTGCGGACACGGCTTACAAAGAAATCGCTTACGAAAACGATAAGTTCTACGGTCTTTACGGCGGCCTTCATATCTCCCCGTTTGACGACTGGGATCCGAAGTATGACGACTTGGTCATAGGCCTTAAGAAATGGGATCTTCAGAAGGTGGGCTGCAACCACTGCACAGGCTTAATCACAGCACAAAAATTCGTGGATGCAGGTTATCCGGTGGTACAGGGTACAGCTCGGTTCCGTTCGAAGACAACCAACTACTTAGGCAACGGTGATACGTTACTGTTCCCAAGTTAATTTAACCGCTATCGGCCCCGGGAAGCGGGGCCGGAAAGATTTTCCACCATGTTGCTCGATTGTTTAATTCCCCGAAGCCTTTCTCCTGAAACCGAAAACGAAGGCGTCACTCTTCTTCACAACCTCCTCATGCAGCTCCACTTAGACCGTAAGGTTGCACGAGGATTAGGGTGGAGGGGTTTTCTCCCTTCAAATAAGGGAAATTTCTCTTGGTCCACAAGACTGGCTAACAGCGACTTGGTATATGGAATCGTCTTCATGGGAGAAGAGCATGATGATCAGGCGATTGCCTCCTCGTTTGATCTCTACACTTTTCCCGTGGAAGACGAATTAAAGACCCAAATGCCCGAGAGCATGCAGGGGTTATACAAAAAAGATAATCACATTCAAAAGATCAGGACTCTATCCGAACATTTCCAGGAACTGCAGGATTTTAAGATCGGTTCGATGGGACTCGTGTTTCGGTTAGATAAAAAAGGTCTTAATCTTTCGTTCCATACTCACAAAAGAGACGCCCGCTTTATCGGACGAGAGATGCGGCCGGCGCGTGCCCTTATGCCGCTTTTTTCCGCCCTGATTCAATCATTTAAAACGTCTTTAAACACCACTCCGGCTCTTGGAGTACTGAAATCCGGCAATCTGCCCAGTGTAAATGACTTCTTTATAGAAGCAGAGTTCGGCTTGCCGGTCTTTGAAGACGATGAAGAAATGGACGCCGTTTATAAACTCTCTGCACCTCCTCTTTCATATATCCCGGATGAAGTTGACCTTAGTGACAAACCTCTCATTCACGTTCTTTGCGGTTTTTTAGGATCAGGAAAAACCACTTTTCTGCAAAATTGGCTCAATTTCCTTCACACACGAGAACGTTTTACCGGTGTCCTTCAGAACGAATTTGGTGAAATCGATTTAGACACGGCACTCATCGGAGATGAAACTTGTGTTGAGGCTCTCAACGATGGCTGCATTTGCTGTTCGCTCGCCGACAGCCTTCGTCCGGGGATTTTGCGGTTAATTCAGAACACTCCGGCCGATCAACTGATCTTGGAAACGACCGGTTTAGCAAATCCCGATAACGTGGTTCATTCTCTGGAAGAACTAAATGATATTTGCAAGATCGGTCTAGTCGTCTCTGTGGCCGATGCACCCAACCTTACCGAACATCCGGAATATCTCAATGAAAAACTAAGATTGGCCCAACTTACACGAGCAGACGTCATTGTCGTCAGTAAAGCGGATCTCGTCTGCGACGAAAGCATCGAGCGGCTCACGCAGTCACTACACGATCTTAATTCCAAAGCATTGATCATTCTTTCTGCCAACGGCGATGCAAACTTTGCCGTCCTTGATCACTTCTTCAACCACTGGATAGACAAAAAGTACGGTATGTTTACCTCTCGAAAACACACGCCGGGAGCAGACACGATGCTGCTGAACAACGCCGGGTTTTCCATGCGAGGCAATACCAGTCTATTCGAAACTTGTGCCGTCAAATTTTCTGAACCGCTTGAATTGGAACGAATTGAACCAATCATTCGAAACTCAGGAAAAAAGGTGCTTCGCGCCAAGGGAATTGTCGATATTGTCGGAAAAGGCTGCTGCGAGGTTCAATATACAGATGGAATGCTGAGCATCTCGCAGGCTCGTGATGACTTGCAAGCCTGCGATCGATGGCTGACAATCATTGGAAAAGGCCTCAGACCACAAACGGGCTCAACAACTATAAGGAAGTCAAGATGTCTCTGATTATCGCCGGCGGATGGGTAATGGTACCCTTACTATTGATCTCCATTATTGTCCTTGCTTTGATTATTGATCGGTCTTTAAGTTACATCTGGAATCCGCTTCCGGATGCGGATCAACAAAAGAATATTCTTGAAAAAATTCAAAAAGGCGAATTTGCAGCAGCTGAAACATATTTCTCCGAAACACCTTGGCTCAAAAATTATGCTTCCGCGCTCGGTTCCAGTGAGAAGATGCCTTTTTACGAAGGCGTATTAGCTGAAAATATCTCGTCCTTAGCCGCTATGATGGATAAACGCCTGCCTCTTTTAGCTACGCTGGGTAGGATTTCCCCCTTGCTCGGGTTGTTGGGAACGATCATCGGAATGATTCAGACTTTCGCTGTCATAGCACAATCTCGCAGCGGCATCGATATGGAACTATTAGCCGAAGGAATATGGCAGGCATTAATTACGACCGCAACCGGTCTAATCATCGCCATTCCTGCCGTTCTTTGCTACAGGATTTTCCTTTCGATCGAGAGTAATCGACTGGACTATTTAAACCGCGTGGCCAACAAGGCAATTCTTTATAAGCAGTCTCAGAATAGCTCGGCCTAACCCATAGGTAGTCTAGCAACTCGGAAGGAAAGAACTATGATCAACATAAGAGTGCGCGGAGAACGAGAAGACTCTTCTGACCTGACTTCTCTCATTGATGTCGTCTTTATTCTTCTGATCTTCTTTATCCTTGCGGCTAGTTTTGCCGTCCATTCTATCGATTTTGACCTTCCTCCGGCAAAAACATCTAAAGCCTTGGCTGGTCATGTGGTTGAAATTCGCCTAAACAAAGATGGAACATTCCTCTGCGACGGTATCCCAACCAAAAAAGAAGAGCTCGATGAACGTCTGGCTTCGGTAATTATTCAATTCAAAGCCAGACCGGGTCAGATTGTATTGATGGCAGATCCTCAGGCACCTGCCGGAGAGATGATTTATTTGGTCGATGCTGTTCGTCAACACGGAGGCGAGAAGCTTCATGTCGCTACCTCTCCGAGGGTCGAAAAATGAGCGAACTTTCCAATGACACATTCAAAATCGGCATCTCGCTAGCGATCTTGTGCCATTGTTTTGGTTTGATGTTTTTAACCGCACCTGCGCCGTCCGAAGAAGATTTTCCAATGACCGTCATCGTAAAACTGGACAGTGCACAAGCAGCTGTCTCAGAACAAGGACAATCTCTTGGGATGGAATCTGTTTCAGAAAATAGCCTCACTGAAAAAAAAGTCGCCGATAAAAAACGAGAGATTTACCTACAATACCTTGAAGATGTTTCGCTTTGTATTCACGCACGGAGGTTCCTAGAGCCAAATTCTCACGGTCTGATCGGTATTGCTCTTTACAAAATCCGTGTCAATGCCGACGGAATTTTCACAGCAGCCGATCTTTACAAAAGTTCAGGAAATAAGCAATTAGATCGGGCAGGTCTGACAGCTGTCAGAGCATGCAGCGGCTTTGTTAAGCGTCCTCCTTCAACCGGCGTACAGCCAATGAATATCTATCAGGAGGTGAGATATCAGTATCGACTTCGATGAAACAATAAACAGGCCGTTTATTCAAGATATTTTGACTTTTCAGATCGTTAAATACGAATAGTTCAGACCTTTCGGATTTACGAGTCTGAAAAGTCTAAATTTTCTCCTCAACTCCTCTGGAAAGCAAAGAAATTTCCCGGTCAATAAAACAAAAACCTGCCGATTTGAGGTCGACAGGTTTCGTTATTTCAGAAAAGACTATTACTTAGTTCTTTCCTGAAGGGCTGCGATAGCAGGCAATGTCTTGCCTTCAAGGAATTCAAGGAAGGCACCGCCGCCTGTAGAGATATAAGAAACTTTATCTGCCACCTTAAAGGCTTTCGCCGCAGCAATCGTATCGCCGCCGCCGACAATCGTGAAAGCACCGTTAGCAGTAGCTTCGGCAACCTTTTCTGCGAGGTCGCGGGTACCTTCTTTGAAGTTGTCCATTTCGAAAACGCCGACCGGACCGTTCCAAATGATCGTCTTGGCGTCTTTCAGGTATTCAGCAAGCATTTTGCTGGTCTTCGGACCGATATCGAGAATCATTTCGTCTGCTTCGATATCGTCAAGATCACAGATTCTGAAGCCGGCGTCATATCCAATATGGTGGGCCACAACAACGTCAACCGGAAGAGGAAGATGACCACCTTTCTCTTTCATGATCTTCATGACTTCTTTGCATTCGCCGACAAGGGCAGGCTCAGCCAAAGAAGTACCGATGTGATGACCTTCAGCCAAAAGGAACGTGTTGGCAATACCGCCGCCGACAATCAAGGTATCAACCAGCGGAGCCAGATGCTTCAAAATGGTGAGCTTCGTGGAAACCTTGGAACCGCCGACGATAGCAACCAGCGGACGTTTGGCTTCGGCAACAGCCTTTGTCAGAGCCTTGATTTCTTTGGCAAGCAGAGGACCAGCGCAGGCGACTTCGGCTTCGCGGGCCAGACCGTCAGTGGTGGCCTGAGCGCGGTGAGCGGTTCCGAAAGCGTCGTTAACGTAGACATCGCAAAGCTTTGCCATCTTCTTAACGAGTTCGGGATCGTTTTTCTTCTCGCCGACATTGCCTCGGCAGTTTTCAAGAATCACGACTTCACCCGGCTTTACGTCAACGCCGTTGAGCCAGTCTTTTTCAAAACGGATCGGCATGCCGAGCATCTTGCCGAACGTTTCGGCAACTTTAGCCAGACTGTCCTGTTCTGTGAGTTCGCCTTCCTTAGGACGACCCAGGTGAGAGCAGACCATCACGCCGGCGCCGCCCTTCAGAGCCATCTTCACGGCAGGCATGGATTCTTTCAAGCGATGGTCATCAGTAACGTTGCCTTCTGCATCGCGGGGAACATTCATGTCGGCACGAATAAAAACACGCTTTCCTTCAAGCGCGCCTTCATTGACTAATTCTTCAAGTGTTTTGACTTTCATGGATCTTCTTTCCTGTTAAACCAAACCCCGACAATGCGGGGTTTGATCAAGTGATTTTAAGAATTACTTCGCGTTGTACATCGCAACAGCGGTGTCGAGCATTCTGCAGGAGAAGCCCCACTCGTTGTCATACCAAGCAACAGCTTTCACCAGCGTACCGTCGATGACCTTGGTCAGAGTGGCATCGAAAATGGAGGAGAAGGAAGTGTGGTTGAAGTCGGAAGAAACCAGCGGCAGTTCGTTGTAGCCGAGAATGCCTTTAAGTTCGGGACTTTCGGAGGCTTCCAGAATGATCTTGTTGACTTCTTCAACGGTTGTCGGACGCTTAGCGTTGAAGGTAAGGTCGGCAACGGAAACGTTCAGAGTCGGAACGCGCATGGCGTAACCGTCAAGCTTGCCCTTCAGTTCGGGGATCACGACACCGACGGCCTTGGCAGCACCGGTCTTCGTCGGGATGATGTTGTCGGCAGCGGCACGGGCGCGGCGCAGATCTTTGTGCTTAACGTCGGTCAGAACCTGGTCATTTGTGAAGGCGTGGATAGTAGTCATCATGCCGTCAACAATGCCGAGTTTATCCATCAAAGGCTTAACGAACGGGCACATGCAGTTGGTGGTGCAGGAAGCGTTGGAAACGACAACGTCGCTTGCCTTGAGAACGTCCTGGTTCACACCGTAGACAACAGTAGCGTCAACGTCTTTGCCCGGAGCGGAGATCAAAACTTTCTTAGCACCGGCTTCGATGTGCTGCATGGCGCCTTCTTTATCGCGGAATGCACCCGTGCATTCGAGAACGATATCGACGTCCAGATCTTTCCAAGGAAGCTTCTTCGGATCACGCTCGGAGCACATGAAAATGCGGTCTCCGTTCACGACCAGATGACCGTCGTCCCAGTAAACGTCGCCGTTGAACTTGCCGTGCGTTGTGTCGAACTTGGTCAGATGAACGGTGGCTTCGGGTTTAGCAGTATCGTTAATGGCAACGATCTTAACGTCCGGCCATTTCTTTTCTTCATAGAAAGCGCGGAGGACGTTGCGACCGATGCGGCCGTAACCGGTAATAGCAACTCGAATAGTCATGTTTATTTTCCTTGAGAAAGAACGTGCTGAACAGTTTCAACAACGTTATCGACGGTGAAACCAAAAAGTTTAAAGAGTTCGGAAGCAGGAGCAGATTCGCCGAAACGATCCAGACCGATAACGGTACCGGCGCCGCGGATGTACTTCCACCAACCGTCCGTTCTGCCGGCCTCGATGGCGACAACGGGTCTGCCTTCGCCTAAGACGAAGTCGCGGTATTCCTTGTCCTGACGATCAAAGACTGTCGTGGAGGGCATGGAGACGAGACGTGTCTGGATGTTCATTGCCAAAAGCTGTTTGCGAGCCTCGGCAGCCAGTGCAACTTCGCTGCCGGTAGCCACCAAAGTCACTTCAACGGAAGATGGACCGTTCGGGGCTTCGAGCATGATGTAGCCGCCCTTTTCCATGTCATCGACATTGATCTCATCGCGTTCAACGAACGGAAGGTTCTGACGGCTGAAAATCAGGGAGGATGGACCGTCCTGCCGGGAAATTGCGCAGGCCCAGGCGGTAAGCGTTTCGCAGGCATCAGCAGGACGCCAGACATCCATGTTCGGGATGATGCGCAGGCTTTCTGTCTGTTCGATCGGCTGATGTGTCGGGCCGTCTTCGCCGACGCCGATAGAGTCGTGTGTAAAGACGAAGATAGAGCGCAGTTTCATCAGCGCAGCCATTCTCAGAGCATTGCGGCCGTAGTCTGCGAACGTAAGGAATGTAGCGCCGTAGGGGATGAATCCGCCGTACAAAGCGATACCGTTCATGATGGCACACATACCGAACTCGCGAACACCGTAGTTGATGTGGCGTCCGAGATAGGTATCCGGTCTCATGGCCTGAACACCTTCCCAGTTAGTCAGGTTGGAGCTTGTCAGGTCTGCAGAGCCGCCGAGCAGTTCAGGCAGATGCGGTGCGTAAGCATTCAAGGCCATCTGACTGGCTTTACGGGTTGCGACTGTCTTAGCTTCGCCGGCTGCGTTAACGATAGCCTCAAGGATGACGTCATCCCAGTTTTCGGGAAGCTGGCCCTTCATGCGGCGTTCTAATTCAGCTGCTTTAGCCGGGAAAGCTTCGGCATAACGGCGATATTTTTCAAGCCATGCCTCTTCCATTTCGGCACCGGCCTTACGTGCATCGAATGCGTCGTAAATTTCCTGAGGAATTTCAAACGGTGCGTATTCCCAGCCCAGAGCCTTCTTGGCTTCGGCAAGCTCTTCGTCTCCGAGCGGAGAACCGTGAGCTTTGCTTGTGCCGGCGCGGTTGGGAGAACCGAAACCGATCACCGTCTTGCAGTCGATGAGTGTCGGCTTGTCAGATTTCTTAGCCTCTTCAATGGCTTCGGAAACTGCTTCGATATCGTGGCCGTCGATCGGGCCGATGACGTTCCAGTTATAGGATTCGAAACGTTCGCGAACGTTTTCGCCGAACCAGTTTTCGATCTTGCCGTCGATGGAAATACCGTTGTCATCGTACAGAGCGATGAGTTTGTTGAGTTTCCAAACACCGGCCAAAGAGCAGACTTCGTGAGAAATGCCTTCCATCAAGCAGCCGTCACCTAAGAATGCATAGGTGTAGTTATTGATGATGTCATAGCCCTCTTCGTTGAATTCGGCTGCCAGCATTTTTTCAGCCAAAGCCATACCGACAGCATTGGCAATTCCCTGTCCGAGCGGACCGGTGGATGTTTCAACGCCGGGAGTCACTCCGATTTCGGGGTGTCCCGGCGTCTTGCTGTGAAGTTGGCGGAAATTCTTCAGATCATCAATGGTGAGGTCGTAGCCCGCCAGATGCAGCAGTGCATACTGGAGCATGGAACCGTGGCCGTTGGAAAGAAGGAAACGGTCGCGGCCGAGCCATTTAGGATCAGAAGGATTGTGACGAAGGTGTTTAGTCCAAAGGGCGACAGCGATATCTGCCATACCCATCGGCATTCCGGGGTGACCAGAATTTGCTTTTTGGACTGCATCCATAGCCAGAGCGCGAACTGCGTTGGCCATTGTCTTACTGGAGACGGAAGAGGACATAGTCAATATGATCTAAATAAGAAAAATCCCGAGTTTCGGGCTTGAGAATACCTGTAATTCTACCAACTCTGAACCCTTATCGAAATCAGCCGTTTAGCCGAAAAACCCTCCTTATTTTCCTTAATAATCCGACAATTGCTTTATCATTTTGTTTTTCTCTGAAAGCACTTTTAACAAAACATGCCCCGCTTTTACTATTTTTTTGAATCCGCTGACACCGAAGCACCTCTTGTTCTGCCGCCGGAGGCCGTCCATCACGCAATGCGGGTTCTGCGCATGAGACAAGGTGACGCAGTCGAAGTGTTCAACGGAAAAGGCTGTGCTGTTAAAGGAACGATTCGTTTTGCAACGGATTTCGCAGAAGTGATTCCACAGGAAGTCATCATGCAGCCGAGAGGACTTAAGCTTGTTCTCATGCAGGCGTTGGTTGCCAACGAGAAAATGGATTGGATTATTGAAAAGGCTTGCGAGCTCGGTTATGCGGAGATCGCTGTTTTTCCGTCCGAGCGCGGCGAAGTGCGCTTGACCTGCGAAAAAGCAGTGAAGCGAGTTGAGCGTTGGAACAAAATTGCCGTCTCTGCGTGTCAACAATGCGGAGAAAACTATCTTCCGAATATTCGGTTCTGCAGCAGTTTGAAAGATGCCGCAGCTCACGCCGAAGGCTTGAAATTCGTCCTGAGCCCGATCGGAAAGACTTACGATTCTCCTGACACTCCGACAGCGGTCACATTCGCCGTGGGGCCTGAAGGCGGCTTATCTCCGAAAGAAATTAATACCCTAATAGAAAGCGGATTTTACAGCTGCAAACTCGGCAACAGAGTCCTAAGAACAGAAACGGCAGCTCTTGCTGCCGCTTCGTTTGCTCAAACTTTGTGGGGTGACTTTCGCTAAGCCGCCATGCGATTAGGCTGATCCGTTCCCGTCAGCGGAGCCGGAGGTCTGAGTCGTCTTGTACCCTTCAGTAATCGCACGGGCCAAATTGGCACCGTAAGTTGCAAAGACCGGACCATCTCTGTAGTTTTCAGGGAATTTGCTCGGTGCACGAGCCTGAATCTTTGCCGCTTCCACCTGACCGCTGGCAGCCAGACGAAGATGGTTTCTCATAGAGAGAACCTTGCGGCTGTACCCGCCGTCGTGAGAATGCTTAGCAGCACCGACGTAGTACTTCAATGCGCCCTTCAGAGAGCCGGTCTTATTCAGATATTCTTTAAGAATCTGGGTACCGACTTCAATTCCGGCTTCCACTTCATGAACGGCTTTAAGACCGCCGAACTCTTTGAAGCGTTTGGCATGCACTTTGGCGTGAACCTGCATCAGACCTTTCGCACCGACAGAGCTGCCGGCCTTCGGGTCAAAAGAGGATTCAGTCGCAATAACTGCCAAAATCAACAAAGGATCAACATCGTGATTTTTGCCAGAAATAAATGCTTGTTCAACAATTTCAGAAGCATCTTCGCGGTCAACGCGGTAATGCTCGGAAATAAAACGAGCGGCATTGGTTTCCATTCGATCAATGACCTGCTCCTCGGTTTCAAACGGCTTGGTCAAATCCTCGCGTTCGAAATTGGAGTAGCTCAAAGATTTAACCTTCAGCGGAGGCTCGGTCTGAGGACCTTTAGAATCAGCGGCTACCTTCGGAGAGGAAACTGCTAATGCACTTTGTGAGCCAAGAGAACCTAGACCCAATAAAACAACCAGGGCCAGCGTCAGGGACGCGGCAACCTTTTTGCCCTTGAAAACAGATTCTTCCTTACAAGCGCGTAGGACGGAAAAAGCGCCGCTATGTGTTTGTTTTTTAAACTGCTGGTTTTTAGTCATCCCGTAATGGTGCCTTTGACAGAATCGTTTGTCCATCGTTTACTAGGTGTTAATACGTGACTGACTGTTAAAAACTTCTTGCCAGTGCAAAAATGATTATGCACCCATTAAGTACTTAAATATGCGACAAATTTTCAAAACCCACCCCTGGGTTCCGCCTAAAGAATTACCCGAGACCCAGGAATTATTCCGCAAATACGGGGTTCCCGGCTCTATTCGGCCGGGTCATCTGCTCAAGGGCAAAGGTGAGCCGTCAAAGCTCTACCTCATCACAAGAGGAGCCGCTGCTTACTATGTTGCAGATCGTTACAAAAGTCATCCGAGTGTTTTAAGCTTATTGATCCCCGGATGTTCAGCGTGCGACTTATCCGTCATCACCGGAGATCGGGTCAATGTTACTACCCGAGCCATTGGGCCTTGTGAGGTGCTCATCATGCAGCCGCATGTTCTAACCGATTTAATGAAAAACAACAGCGAATTTGCCGCCAAGGAGGCCGCGCACGTCACCCGGAAACAAGAGTGTTCTCTGGAAGCAATGGTCGCCAACTTCACACTGGAACCAGCCGAACGTCTAAGGCGTTTCCTTAAAGTTCTGCTGATCAACTATGAAGTTCCGATCTCGGATACCGTGTGGAATCGAATTCCGCTGGATTTGACCAACGAACAATACGGAGCTGTGGTCAACCTGACTCGTGTTTCAGTCAGCCGAATCTTCTCCGACTGGATCAGCAAGGACCTCTTATATAAGAGCGGCCGCAACGTCTACGTTAAAGCCAAACTGTTTGAGAATATCTACGACTGGTGGACCGATTAGTCCGAGCCTACCGTTTCTTCTGCCTTAGATATCGAAAAGAGGAACGCGAACAGCACCATCAGGACCATGGCGATCACGGCACAGGCGCGCACAGCGACGACAGCCGTGAACTGCTCGGAGGCAAAACCTAAGATCAGCTGCCCGACGGGCACGAGTCCGAGCATGACCGCCAAATACATCGCCGAGAAACGCCCGCGGTAGATATCCGGCGCCTTGCACTGCACAAGATTATTTGCCGCCGCAAGCGCAAAGGTCAGTGAGCCTCCGGCTACCAGAGCACAGAGCCACTGTGAAGTCACAGTCTCCAGAGCAGGAAGAACCGCAAAAGCAATACACGTGACCCAACCGCCTGTCCAAACCGTCGTCACATGATGAATAATGCAGCGGTTTCTCTGCATCAAAACAGCAGCAGCCACCGCGCCGAAACCTAAACCTGAGGACATAGAACCGAAGCTCATCAATTCGCTGCCTTTCAGAGAAATCGCAGGCAGCAGAGCTACGGCAGGCATCACTAAGATAGAAAGGCACGCCACCTGCGGCAATACTTCTCGGAGAATAGGATAAGTCATGAAGAGCTGACGAGAAGTCACGCCCACACTCTCTTCTCTCTGCTCACTCGTAGTGCGGTTCGGTATTTTGACAACTGCCATCACGGCGATCATCGGGATGAAGCAGATCGCATTCATCGCGAAACACCAGGTAGCAGAAAAACTTTCAATAATGAAAACCGCTACCATCGGTGCAATCGATCGCGCCACATTCATCACTAAAGACTGCCGAGCCACAGCTTGAGAAACCGTCTCCCCGGTTTCCACCAGCATCGAGTGCATGGAGGGGCCGTCAATAGAAGTCACAATGCCGAAAATCAATGCCAGCACAGCTAAGTTGTACGGATTGAGGTAGCCGAAAAAAGACAGGAACGCTGTAAGTGCTGCGATGACACAGCCGATTGTCTGTGTAATTAAAAGAATATGGTGGCGATGGAAACGATCCGCCATGGAACCCGCTACCGGCGCCAAAGGCAAAGAAGGCAGCGCAGATAATAGAGCAATAGCGCTCAGCCAGAGCGGGGAATGCGTTTGAGTCCACACAACCCACGACAACGCCATACCGTGAACAAATCGTCCGAGCGTGGAAAAGCTGTAAGCTCCCCAAAAATATCGTCTCGCGGCTATCAGTGGTGTCATGGTGTCCTCTTGTTATTACGAGGTCATTGTAATTTGCCATTCGAATGAAGTGTGAATAGTCAGGCTCCGAAGCGAGCTCGTCTTCCGCGGCGAAGTCGATGTGTTGAAGAACTTGAGGTTTAAAAGTAAAGTAGTCTGACTCATCGAACTCGTTTGAAAAGCCGGAACAACACACTTAAGATGCCCGCAGAAAAAGTCGAAATCCTCACAGATAACGGCACGACAGTGAAAGCAATCGCTCCGGTCATCATCTCTGCCAGCCGTTCAACGGACATCCCGGCTTACTTTCCGAAGTGGTTCGCAACACGATTCAACGGCGGCCGAGGCTACGTGAAGTGGTTCAATCCGTTCAACCAGAAACCGGTCTTTGTTTCTTTTGAAAAAACCAAAGTCATCGTTTTTTGGACCAAGAATCCGAAGCCTTTGATTCCGTATCTTCCGCAACTTGATGCCGCCGGTGTTCATTACTATTTTCATTTCACTCTGAATGACTATCAGCAGGAAAATCTTGAGCCGAACGTACCGTCACTAGAAAGCAGGATTCAAACCTTCAAGGAGCTCGCTTCCTTACTCGGTCCAGAAAGAATCGTCTGGCGTTTTGATCCAGTGCTATTTACTAAAACGCTCACGCCAAGAGAGCTCGCAACGAGGATTTTCAAGATCAGCAAAAAACTCAAAGGCTGTACTAACCGACTGGTGTTTAGTTTCATCGACATCAAGGTCTACAAAAAGGTTCAGAGAAATCTACTCAAGTACTCTGAGCACTTTGCCTCTCAATACGATTCAACCTCTATCTGTGAGGCTGAACCGTCAGCAGAACAAATCGAAGAGTTCGCCGGATACCTTTCGAAGATTCGCGCTTACTGGAAAGAGCGCGGATGGAACTTGGAGATCTGCGCTTGCGCAGAAAAATTCGATCTGTCTCACCACGGAATACTTCCGAGCAAGTGCATCGATGCTGAACTGATGCTCAAAGTTTTCGGCGAAAATCCCGAGCTCACAGACTATCTCACAAAGGCTCCGGCCAGAACTCCGTTTGAGCTTGATCACTTAGATCTGTTCAACGCAAATCGGGTTGAAATGAAAAAGATCGTCACGATCAAAAAAGATCCGGGACAGCGAGAAGAATGCGGGTGCGTTAAAAGCAAGGACATCGGAATGTACAACACATGTCTCCACGGCTGTGTCTACTGCTATGCAAATACGTCTCCGGAATCAACTCTCAAAAATTTTGAACGGAGAAAGAACCATCCTTTGGCCGAAAGTATCTTCATTCCAGATTTTCCTGAAGCCTAAGCGCAGAAAAGCCGCCCGAAGGCGGCTTTCTTACTAGTCCTTAGTACTGACTAAGGATTATTTTTTGCCAAGGTTGTGATCTTTAACGGCGCTTTCAGCAGCGATACGGCCGGAGTTAACTGCGAAACCAATTGTGGAGCCTGCCATTAGCAAGTCATAAGAGTCACCGTACATACCGCCGACATCGGAACCGGCTGCGTAGAGGTTCGGGATAGCCTTGTCTTTATCTGTGACAACCTGCAGACGGTCGTTAACCTTAATACCGCCCAGAGTTCCCAGAGAGGACGCTACACTCTTGATGGCGTAGTATGGGCCCTGTTTGACCGGGAAGATGTACTGCGGATCCTTAGCAAACAGAGCGTCATGGCGCTGTTCGGCAGCCTTGTTGTATTGTTCAACACTGGCTTTCAGGACGGCAGGATCCATACCTGTCTTTTTGGCGAGTTCCTCAAGCGTATTAGCTTTAACAGCCCAGCCTGCCTGTTCTGCTGCCGGCCATTCTTTTTCGAAGTTAGTCAGTTTTGCTCCGATCGGAACCATAACGCCGACACCTTGGACAATACCGTCGTGCTTCATAGAGTCAAGGTTCTTGTTGTCATAGACAACCCACATCTGACCGCCGATTCTTTCAAGAGCATTACCGGCAGCGGGCCAGTCGCCCATAATGGTTTCGTCGCAGAAACGTTCGCCGTTCGGAGTCAGCCAAAGATGAGGCTGTTTGGCAGTAGCAGAAACATGGTTCGTTGTGGAAACTGCACGGGGGCCCGGACGATAGGACTGCTGAACTTCTAAGCCTTCTTTACCGCCGCCGGCAGACCAAGCCATCTGGATACCGACACCGTTCTTACCGGTCTGGGCAATACCGTCAGTGTTCGGGAAGCGTGTGTACTTCTTCATCATTTCGGGATTGTCAGCAAAACCGCCGGTAGCGATAATCACGGCTTTAGCGTGGATGTTGAGCGTATTGCCGTCTTTATCTTTAGCAACAACGCCGGCAACTTTGCCGTCTTTGCCGAAAATCAGTTTTTCAGCAGGAGTGTTCAGGAGAACCTGCATGCCGTATTCGTCTTTGCCCTTCTTCTGAAGGGCGTTAATCCAGCCAGCGCCGCGGCCCTGATAAATATGCCATGTGTAGAGGCCGCCCGGATAGTTGGTGGTCAGTTTTTCGAACTTAACTCCGTGTTTCTGCATCCATTCGACTGTATCGGCAGATTTATCGACGAAGGCACGAACCAGACGGGCATTGCTGCGCCAGTGACCATAGTTCATGATCTTCTTGAAAGCTTCGTCTTTGGTAAGAGGAATGTAGTAGTCGCGCTGCATCTTGGAACCTACAGCGAAAATACCTTCGGAGAAGTTACCCGTTCCACCGACCATGCCTTTCTTTTCAAGGCCGATGACTTTAGCGCCCTGTTCGGCTGCGGCGAATGCGGCGGCGGTACCGGCGGCACCCTGACCGACCACGACGACGTCTGTTGTGATGTCTTTTTCAGCTGCACAAGGAAGAGAAGAGAATGCAGCAAGCACTGCAACAGCAATCAGCTTTTTCATGTTTGTTTTCTCCGTGTTTTGAGTGTAGTGCCGCTATTTGCGGCGGTGTGTTTTTTGTTATCAAGTCCGTCTGAATCGTGGTTTAAGGCGGTCTTGTTAAGTGTTATTGTGCGGTAATTACACCTCGGCTGTCAGTATCATCCGATACACAAAAAATTCCTGAAATGTATCTCGTGATACATTTTCAGGAGTATTCCTAAGTTAAGTCAGCTGATTATTTTCGATTTTCGTACTTGTCGTCCGCTATACAGTTCGACTGAAGTCTGCGGCCATATGTCGTCTTCCATTCATCGAACTTCGTTCCGCGGGGAAGAATCTCGAAATCATCGGTTGGCTGAGTCACCCTCTCTGCATGAATTTGTTCGGGTGATAACGCCGAATAAAACACACGGATTTCCGGCTGTCCGTTAACGGACCATTTCTCAAAGGTCAGATAACCGCCCGGCGTATTTTCGTTCTGATCTCTTCTGGGAAGTTTCCAGTTCAAATCAAAAATTTCGCCGAGGTTAGCCAAGTTCGTGTCATGCCCGATAAGATAGGTGTATTTAGGACCGTGATCGAGGCTCTCAATAATCTTGTTCGCTAAAGCCGAACCTTTGTAACGAGCAACTTCCATGTCTCGATTAAGCGCAGAAAATACAGCAACGCGTATCGGCATGAGATGCAGAATTCCGTTCCAATCCAATTGGTCCCAAGCGACCTTCTTTTCAGGATTTTGGCCCCACTCCAAAGCAAAGATCTCGGTAATGCTCGAGCAATCGTACGGTGCTCCCTTAAAGCCAACTTTATATTTACTGACCTTTGCGCGCATCGGCCCGGTAAACTCATGTCCCGTTAGTTTCGAGATCTCAGCCATTTGAGCCGCAAACTTTTCGTTGATCCCGACAACTTTTTGAGTGAGTTTTTCTTCGAGCTCTTTGGGATAGTCAATTCGACAGACTTTCGCCTTCAGCGGAGAAAAAATCGCTGAATGTTCGGAATTCGTGACCTTAACTTTATAACCACAGGTCGGATAGAGGCCCTCATTTAAAGCCTCGGCTGTTTTGCGTGTTCGTTCATCAACGTCTGCAATGATTTGAACGTCTTCCGGCTTCGGACAGACCCCGTAGGTAAAAGGAGCGCGACTGCGATTGAGTTTCCACGTGGCTTTGACAAGATAAAAACCGCGAGATGTGAGCAATCCAGGAGCAACGGGCCAAGCCGGCCACTTCTTATCTGACCAACCGTGCAGTTTTTCTGCAGATTGAGTCGGAGAACGCACACCGTGGCGTGAGACTACAACGACATTGAGAAGCTCTTCTGTATGGGGAATCGCTTGCAAAACGTCGGAGGGAGTTTCTGCATGCGCATTGGATAAAAGAACCGCAGCAGAAAGTAGACATAAAGAACCGCAGATTTTTGCTTTCATTCGGATTCTCAAAGTTGAGTCTTGATTATCCGAATATATAGGTTGCCAGGCCGAGGAAGATTAAGAAACCGCCTGAATCGGTAATAAATGTCAGGAGTACCGATCCGCCCATGGCCGGATCTCGGCCGAGTTTCTTAAGCGTAATCGGAACGAGGATAGCCACAATCGCGCCCATGAGCATATTCAGCATCATGGCCAAGAACATCGTAAAGCCGAGCTTCATGCCGTCCGGAGAGTCGTAGTAGAGCCCCCAAGTAAAGAGACCGGCAATAATGCCCCAAATAAAACCATTGACCAAAGCCACCAAGACTTCTTTTTTGACCACGTCGCTTTGGTTGGCTTCGGTAATCTGACCGGTAGCAAGGGAGCGGACCAGCAGTGTCAGTGTCTGGTTGCCGGAGTTGCCAGCAATACCCGCGACAATCGGCATTAAGGCTGCCAATGCAACAACCTTTTCAATCGTACCGTCGAATGCGGAAATCACGCGGGAAGCAAAGAAGGCCGTAAAGAGGTTCACGCCAAGCCAAACCCAGCGGGCTTTTGCAGATGACCAGACCGAATCAAAAATATCCTGATCGTCATCCAAACCGACCGCACCATAAGCCTCTTCATCGCTTTCTTCACGGATCACGTCGACCACTTCGTTCACGGTAAGACGTCCCACCAAGCGTCCTGCCTCGTCAACAACCGGCGCACTCACCAGGTCGTAACGTTCGAAGGCCTGTGCTGCGTCACTGACATCTTCCAGCGGAGACAGCCGCAGAACTTCGGTGAGCATGACGTCTTTAACGGCGTCTTCCGGATAATGCGTCAAGATACGATCCACTGGCAACGTACCCATGAGCCGTTCTTCTCGGTCTATCACAAAAACCTGGTCAGTGTGGTCGGGGAGCTTCTTTAAGCGTCGCAGATAGCGAAGCACGATATCAAGCGTCACTTCCTGACGAATCGAGACGATCTCGAAGTCCATGCGGGCACCGACCGTATCTTCAGGGTAGCTCATGGCTGCGCGAAGCTGAGCTCTTTCTTCGTGGGACAGACCTTCCTGAACTTCCGCCACGACGTCCGGCGGCAGGTCTTCGACCAAGTCAGCGATTTCGTCGGTGTCCAAGCTTTCGACAGCGTCCACCAACTCGTCGCGGTTCATGGCGTCAATCAAGGTTTCTCGAACACCTTCATTGACTTCAACCAAAATTTCGCCGTCGCGTCCGGAGCGCACGCAGTCCCAAACGATGAGACGTTCATCGAGCGGAAGGGCTTCCAGAATGTAGGCGATATCGGCAGGGTGCAGTTCCGACAGAGTATCGCGAAGCTCTTTTTTGATCTCTTCGCCGACCTTTAGATCTTTGCGGTCAGCCGCATCTTCCCCTTCGTCAAGCAGCTGCTGCACAAGCGCCAGCCCCCGGGCTGCTGCCTCAGGGTCTCTTACTGCGACGTCATAATCAGGGTCGTGAAGCTGAGAAGAAGGATTGTTTGCGCTCAAGGTTTCACCTGTCGGGTTGCGCCCTTATTTTGCGCTTTTATCCAGAGTTTCGCGAAGTTTTGCGTAAACGTCTTGGGTACCCGGACGATGGCCCATCCAAATTTCGTAGGAATCGGCCGCCTGTTCAACCAGCATCCCGAGACCGTCGGAAGCGTGTCTTGCGCCGCCCTGTTTAGCCAGTTCCATGAACGGTGTGGGCTTAGCGGCGTAGACCAAGTCGTAGGCGAGTTCGCATCCGTCAAATGCGAACGGAGAAACCAAAGGAGCTTTATTCTGCAGGCTTGTCGGCGTGGCATTCACAATCAGGTCATAAGACTCGGAACCGGTCTCATCATAAAGGATGCTCTGAATCCCAAACTCGTCGCAGAGTTCCTGAGCACGAGCAACAGAACGGTTAGCCACGGTCACAGACTTGGGCATGCGTTCCATCAGGGCCGGGAGAATACCGCGAACACCACCGCCGGCGCCGAGGATAAGAATCTTTTTGTGTTCTACAAAGAACTTCAGACGCTCTTCCAAATCACGAATGAAACCCGTGCCGTCTGTGTTTTCACCGAGAATCTTGTTGTTTTGGAAAGTAAGCGTATTCACGGCACGTGACTGGCGAGCCTGAGAAGAACACTTTGTAGAACAGCGGAAAGCGTCTAACTTGAAAGGAATCGTGACATTGAGTCCGTGATAGCCCTCGTCGATCATTTCGCCGATGGCGCTCTCAAATTCGCCGAGCGGGATTTCAACTTTATCGTAGGAAATCTCGTCGCCGAACTGCTTGGCAAACATTAAATGGATTTCCGGAGAGAGACTATGTCCGATGGGATTACCCATAACTCCTAATTTGGTAACCTGCTTCATATTGATGAATCCTTTCAAGATTTCTTTTCTAAATCTTACCTCATGTCTTTACGGGATAGAAGAGAGGTTTTCTATCCATCACGGCAGCCCTTCGTTCCCAGGCTCAACCCCTTCAATCTGAGGCTCTTCCGGAGGCACAGCTTCCGGCCTCCCGACTTCAACTTCGATCTCTTCCTCTTCTAAATCTTCCTCATGGCTTTCGTTCAGCACTTTAATAAGACTGCATTCCATGACTAAAGACAGATAGTCGAGATTCAAAACCTTCATCAGGACGCTCTGACCGCGCGGAAGCTCAGGCAATCCGGGGACGCGCTGAGCCATCGGCAGGCCTTCAATCCTTACGAGGTCGCCCTTAACCACCGTAGCTTTGAGTTCGTTAATGCCTTCCTGTTCAATCCACCGCATCGACCAGTAGCGATCCATACGGGACTGGAAGTCGTTGAAAGCCGAGTAGTTGGAATCAAAAGTAGAAATGATCGAGAAGAGCTCGGAGTCATTATTGCGATACGGGGCTTTTTCGCCTTTAAGGGTCGCAATAATCTGACGCTGGTTGACCATGTCAACGTAACGGCGTAGCGGAGAAGTCGACCAAGCGTAATAAGGAACACCGATACCGTCATGCGGCCCCGGAACGCTTGTCATCTTGACGCGCCCCATTCGCTGGGAACGATAGATACCGGCCACATCTCTTTCTTCCAGCCATCCGCCCCAGGTCGAGTTCGCAAAAATCATCATTTCGGCCACGAGCAGATCCAGCGGATCTCCTCTTCGGCGTCCCTTCAATTCGATTTCCGCATTCTCGTCTTCGCCCTTCAGGCTGAAGTACCAGTCAATGCGTCCGACGGGTTCGGGTCTGCCGCGAACTTCTTCGCGATCTTTCAGAAGTTTCTTGGCGAACTTCCAAAGCCAAATGAGCTCGGGGCCATAAGGAACAGGAAGGTTGCCCTCTTGAATAGCTTCTTCCGTCACCTTATCGGCGATCAGGTCATAACGCAGATTCTTTTCGATTTTGATGCGTTCGAGGCGAGTATCAGTGGAGAGAACGGCAAGCGTTTCGTTATCGACAACGGCGTAAAGAGAAACGACAGGACAGATCAGTCCTTCGTCTAAAGAGAAGGCTGCTACCCAATCTTTCGGCAGCATCGTGGTCTTAAGTCCCGGTGCATAGACGGTCGACATTCTTTCCCGAGCGACCAAGTCGATGTCCGACCCAGGTTCAATGCCCAGGCCCGGTGCGGAAATATGAATACCAACGCGCGTTTTTCCGTCTTCCAACGGCGTTACCGACAAGGCATCATCAATTTCCGTGGTTTCCGAGTCGTCAATAGAGAATGCAACGGCATCTGATAAGGGAAGCTCGTCATGTGCTTCGCGATGAGGCTTGGAGAGGTTTTCGGGAAAATTCTTTCCTTTCGGAAAGTTAATCATGAAGAAGCTTTCGACGTGCCAGCGCCAAGCATTCGGAATCGCACCGACATCGAGCAGCAAACGCAGCGGCATACAGCTGAGTTTGTCGCTCGCTTCATTCAGAGCTTTCCACTCAATGGAGTTCTTATCGGGACGAACCAAAAGCTCAATAGCCTTATTGGCAATTTCGGCTGGGGCCTTATGTTCTTCGATGAGCATCTGAACATAAGCGTCCTTCTGCTCTTCCAGCTTTTTCTTTCGTTCAATCGCGGCAAGAGCCAGCTTCAGTGTCTCGGCCGGTGCCTTACGGTATTTGCCGCGGCCTTTTCGATAGAAATAAACTGGATTGGAATGCAGACGAAGAATCGTCGCCGCCTGCTGAATTGGGGTAACGCTGTCTCCGAAATACTCTGCCGCGATGGTTTTGAAATCGAACTCGTCATCCGGTGCAAATTCCCAGAGGATTTCCAGATCGATTTCTTCAGACTCCTGCTGGGCTCGAGCTAAAAATTCAGCCGGTGACGGACTGTTGTACGTCACGAAGATGTGAGAGCGCTTAACTTTTATTCTTTTTCCTGTCGGTAGTTCAACTTGGCAGGCCGAATCGGTGCCGGACATTTCTGTTCCGACTTTGAATGCTCCGTCTTCTTCAAAAAATAAATTCATTGCGTCCTTTCGTATTGACGTTATGACTGACTGGTATTACCTGTTCTCGGTAGAGTTTAAGCCTATCGTTTAAGGCTCAAACAAGAATTCTTAGGCGCCTATGGCCGGTTACCCGCCTTGGGAACAGGCGCCGCGATGATTTCTTCGCTAAAACGGCTATTCAGCAATAAAACTCATGATCTCTTCGACATGAGGCGCAAAGTCCGTAATTCTATGATCTCCGTCAGGAATCTTCACAATCTTTGTATCTTTTAGAAAATCCAAAGTTTGCTGCGGATCTAAGACTTCGTCCTTCAAGCTGATGAGCGAAAGATAATCCTGAGGCTTCTTCAAATCCTTTACCAGCATCTTCTCTAGCTGGACCATGAATTCGGGGCAAACATACATTTCACGGTCAAGTCCGCTCACTTTGTGCCAGCCCGGCTGGAAATCAACCTGTCCCCAGTTGCCTAACGCAGGATTGAGCAACACGGCCTTTTCCACCGGAAGATGCTCTTTTGCCCACGCCGCATAAAAGCCTCCGAGTGAAGAGCCGATCACATCGACCGGACCGCCTTTGAGATCTTCTTTAATTAGTTTGGACAGAAACTCAGCGACCTCGTCCGGCGACATATAGAGTTCAGGTGCAATGAACGGCTTACCGATCTTTTCATGCGCTTCTTTGAGAAGCTTGGGCTTCGCAGAGTTTGGGTGGGACAAGAAACCGTGAAGATAAAGGGTAGGACGCATGCGTTTAGGCTCCGAACTTAGATTTCAATCCGTCCAGCAGTTTTTTGTGGACGCCGCCGAAGCCGCCGTTGCTCATCACTAAAATTGTATCGCCCTGCTCTGCCTGGCTCACGACATCTTCCACGAGGGCTTCCAGATCTTTGAACTCTTCAGCCTTTTCACCGAGCGGTGCCAAGGCAGCTGCCGTATCCCACTGAACAGCCGGTCCCTGATAACAGAACACTTTATCGGCTTGAACCAAACTTCCCGGGAGCTGAGCTTTCATCGTGCCGAGCTTCATAGTATTGGAGCGCGGCTCAAGAACTGCGAGCAGACGGCCTGTCTGATATTTACTGCGAACGGCTTTGATTGTTTCTTCAATCGCCGTCGGATGATGAGCAAAATCGTCGATCACTTTGGTGCCCGCAACCTCTCCTTTGACTTCCATACGGCGCTTGACGCCTTCAAAGCGAGATAACGCGTCAACTGCTCTTTCCGCGCTGACGCCTGCATTCACAGCAGCTGCAACTGCAGCCGAAGCATTCAGCAGATTGTGTTCGCCCGGGAGAGACAGCTCAAAGCGTCCGACTTCTTTGCCGCCGGCAAACAATCGAGCGCCTTCATGCTCGACCAAACGCCAGTCGCAGACCGGAGACGTTCCGAAACTTTCAGCCGGTGTCCACAAGCCCATCTTCAATACTCGATGAAGCGCTTCGGAGGCTTCGTTGAAAATAACTTTTCCATGGGACGGGATCGTGCGCACCAAATGATGGAACTGGCGCTCAATCGCTTCCAAATTCGGGAAAATATCGGCGTGATCGTATTCAAGGTTGTTCAGAATGACCGTGCGGGGACGATAGTGCACAAACTTGCTACGCTTATCGAAGAAAGCCGTGTCATATTCATCGGCTTCGATCACGAAGTATTCCGATTCGGTCAAACGGGCCGAGTGTCCGAAATTCTGAGGAACACCGCCGATCAGAAAACTGGGATTCAATCCGCAGTCTTCCAAAATCCAGGCCAGCATTGAAGTCGTTGTGGTTTTACCGTGGGTACCGGCAACTGCCAGCACGTGGCGCCCGTTCAAAATGTTCTCTTGCAGCCACTGCGGGCCGGACGTGTAAGGCAAACCGCGGTTAAGAATTTCTTCAAGCAAAGGATTGCCGCGGCTGATCGCATTGCCGATGATATATAAGTCAGCACCGGCGTCGAGTTGTTCCGGATCGTAGCCTTCGATTAAATGGATTCCGGCTTGCTTGAGCTGATCGGACATCGGAGGATAGACTCCGGCGTCGCAGCCGCTGACCTCAATACCAAGACTTTTTGCAAGCTGGGCAATGCCGCCCATAAATGTGCCGCAAATACCGAGAATATGAATGTGCACGTTAAAATCCTCGCTAAATTGATGTGTGGCATTGTGCCACGACTGATCGGAAGATTCCTGCCGACTCTTAATTAATATGAGAAACAAAGACACCCGCGGATTGGCGGCAGAGGCAGCCGCAATCATTGCCGAAGGCGTACCTGACTGGAGTGAGGCCAGACGCAAACTCGCCGAAGAATACGAAATCACTTCCGGCGCCCAGCTGCCGGACGACGACGCGATCGAATCGGCGCTCAGGGAGCACTATGCGATTTTCGACCCGAACGGCCACGCCGAACGTCTTCTGGAACTTAGAAAGGCGGCTTTAATCGTCATGAGAGAAGTGAGTGATTGCAAACCGCTTCTGATCCGTGGCGTCTTGAACGGCTGCGCGGACAAGTATTCGGATATCTATATCGCGGTTGAATGCGACGACGCGAAATCTCTCGAAATCGTTCTAATCGACCGAGAAATTGAAATCGAAGTCTTTCCGAACGAACGGCCCGGAAAGAACGAACCCGTCGAAGAGATCGTTTTTGAGGCTCCGGTCATCAGAGGCGGCTATTTTGATCGCCAACACTTAACGGTTTGGGTTCGTTTGAAAGTTTTTGAGGATCATGCAAAGATTAAAAATCTGATAAAGAAAAATCCAGATCCTTGGCAAATCGAGGAAGAAACCGCAAAAACCGCCAATATCGAACAACTCGAAAGACTGATTTCGCTCACAGAACCGGAATAAGTATTTACCCTTAAATAGAGCTTATCTTCTTTTAATTTCGTGCAATTTCCGAACGGTTTTTCGGCGTAAATTGTAAGAAAACAGAAACAAGTTAGGCTAACTTATTGAAGATTTAGGCGCAAATAGCGTCTATACTAGGCGGAAAACCAATTTAGCCGCGATTTAGCCCGCGGCTTCGCCTATGAAAAAACTACTTTTGATAAATGGTCCAAACCTCAACCTTTTGGGAACCAGAGAGCCGGACAAATACGGTACGACAACGCTTGCCGAGATCGAAACCGATTTAAGAGCCTTCGTTGAATCCACCGGAGGAACACTTACAACCTACCAGAGTAATCACGAAGGTGATTTAGTCGATAGGATTCAGCAGGCAGCAAAAGAAGGTATCGAAGCAGTCATTATCAACCCCGGCGCTTACACACATACCAGCATCGCGATTCGCGATGCCTTTTTGTCTGTACAGATCCCGTTTATCGAAGTTCATTTATCCAACATTTTTAAGCGTGAGGAATTCAGACACCATTCTTACCTATCTGACATTGCCGAAGGCTGCATCATCGGCCTCGGAGTCCACGGCTACTTCTCAGCCGCCGCCTATTTCCTTACCGCAGAATAATTTTCCCTAATTTATATATAGAAAGGCATTTCTATGGACTTGAGAAAACTTAAAACATTGATCGATTTAGTTCAGGCTTCCGGCATCGCCGAAATCGAAATCAATGAAGAAGGCGACCACGTCAGAATCGTGAACCGCCCTGCCCAAGCCGCTCAAGCCGCACCGGCGATTATCGAGATCCCGCAGGCAACTCCGGCCCCGGCCGCTCCTGCACCCTCCGCAGCCCCTGCGGCTCCTTCTGCCGCTCCGGCCTCTAACTCCCCGAGCGGTACTCAGGTAACAAGCCCGATGGTCGGTACTTTCTATAGAGCTCCGAGCCCCGGCGCCGATCCTTTCGTAGAAGTCGGCACCCAGGTTAAGAAAGGCGACACGCTGTGCATCATTGAAGCCATGAAGCTTCTCAATGAAATTGAAGCCGAAGTCAGCGGCACAGTGAAAGAAATTCTTGTGGATAACGGTTCTCCGGTCGAATTCGGCCAACCGCTTTTCGTCATCGAATAATCAGTGAGCCCCTATGTTCGGTAAGATTTTGATTGCCAACCGCGGAGAAATCGCACTTCGCATTCAGCGCGCCTGTAAGGAAATGGGCATTAAAACGGTGGTTGCCCACTCGCTTGCAGATACGGATGCCAAGTACGTTCGCCTCGCCGACGAGTCCGTTTGTATCGGACCTGCCCCTGTTCATCAAAGCTATTTGAACATGCCGGCTCTTATCAGTGCTGCGGAAGTCACTGATGCCGAAGCGATCCATCCCGGCTACGGTTTCCTTTCTGAAAACGCCGATTTCGCTGAACGCGTGGAGTCCAGCGGTTTCGTCTTTATCGGCCCGCGTCCCGAAACGATCCGCCTGATGGGCGATAAGGTATCTGCCAAACAAGCCATGATCGACGCGGGCGTGCCCTGCGTCCCCGGTTCCGGCGGCGCCCTGCCTGATGACCCTTCGGAAATCATCAAGATTGCCCGCTCTGTCGGCTATCCAGTCATCATTAAAGCCTCGGGTGGCGGCGGCGGACGCGGTATGAAAGTCGTTCATACCGAAGCTGCATTGATTAACGCCGTCAACACCACCAAGCAGGAAGCAAAAGCCGCTTTCGGCAACGACACGGTTTATCTGGAAAAATTCCTTGAAAACCCACGTCACATTGAGATTCAGGTTCTCGCCGACAACTTCCGCAATGCGATTTGGCTCGGTGAACGCGACTGTTCCATGCAGCGCCGCAACCAGAAAGTCATCGAAGAGTCTCCGGCCATCGGCATTCCCCGCCGCGCGATTGAAAAGATCGGAGAGCGCTGTGCCGAAGGCTGCCGCAAGATCGGCTACCGCGGCGCAGGCACGTTTGAGTTCCTCTACGAAAACGGTGAGTTCTACTTCATTGAAATGAACACCCGTATTCAGGTGGAACACCCGGTCACAGAGTTCGTCACCGGTGTTGATCTGGTTCAGGAACAGATTCGCATTGCCGCAGGCGAAAAACTTCGTTATCGTCAGCGCGACATTCAGATCAAGGGTCACGCGATTGAGTGCCGTATCAACGCTGAAGATCCGTATCGCTTCATCCCCAGCCCCGGCCGCATCACAACACTGCATCAGCCCGGCGGCCCCGGTGTTCGTGTCGACTCTCACGTCTACCCCGGTTACTTCATTCCTCCTCATTACGACTCCATGATCGGCAAGCTCATCACTTACGGTGACACCCGTGACCAGGCTGTCGCCAGAATGCGCACGGCACTTTCCGAAACCGTTATTGAAGGCATCTCGACCAACATTCCGCTGCACCGAGAAATGATGATCGATCAGAAGTTCCTTCAGGGCGGCGTGAGCATTCACTATCTGGAAGAGAAGCTGGCACACCGCGAATCTGTGAAGAAATAAGGCTGTTACTCATGTTATTCGAATACTCTCTGCTGACGGACAAAAAGGAAGTCGAGCCTTTGACCGACTTCTTAATGGATAAGGGCGCCTACTCGGTTTCTATCGAGGACGCGGACGCCGAAACCGAACGTGAAAAACCGATTTTCGGAGAACCGGGAATCGAGATTGATGATTTCGCTTGGGACAGCTCCCGTCTTAAAGTCCTCTGCGGAGACGACTTCGACATGGAAGGCGCATTAGAAGCTGCGCTCAAAGAACAAGGTCTTAAAAAACCAGTTCTCGAGGGCAGAACGGAAGTTCCGGACAATGACTGGGTTCGCATCACGCAGGCCCAGTTCACACCGACTCAGATTGCCGGCGATCTTTGGATCGTTCCGTCCTGGCATGAACCGCCCAATCCCGACGCCATCAATATCCGTCTGGATCCGGGCGTTGCTTTCGGTACCGGAACACATCCGACCACACGTCTGTGCCTGGAGTGGCTGCATGACCATAATTTGGAAGGAAAATCCGTTCTGGATTACGGCTGCGGATCCGGAATTTTGGCTGTTGCTGCCAAGAAACTCGGGGCTTCCAAAGTGCTCGGTACGGACATCGATCCTCAGGCCATCGAGGCCGCCGACTATAATGCAGAAGTGAACCGGGCAGACGCCAGCTTCTATCTGCCGAAGGATATGCCGGACGAAAAATTCGATGTCGTTGTGGCAAACATCCTCAGCAATCCGCTTCGACTCTTAGCGCCGGCACTTTTGGCGCGCGTGAAAAAAGGCGGTTATCTCGTTCTTTCCGGCATTTTGGAAAGACAGGCAGAAGAATTGATCGAGGTTTATGGCTCTTATCGTCCTGACTCTCCCCTTTCTGTTTGGAAGTCTATGGACGGCTGGATTTGTTTGGCCGGTCAGATTCACTAATTAGAAAAGAGGCGGCTATGGAACCTAAATTCGAGGGAGATTCGAATCACTACAACTTCCCGTCCGAACCTTCACTGGGCGGAAATCAGAAGCAGAGAGATATTCCGAAAATCGTCCCTGCTGACCTGAAAAAACTTCCCGAAGACTTTAAGCTTCCGACCGCTTCTGTTCGTCCGGGCGAACCCGCTCCGGCGGCTCAGCCTCCTCAGGAACGTCCGAAAGACCCGAAGGCATTGATGGCTTCGCTCTCAAAGGATATTTCTGAACTTTCCGCACCTTTGAAAAAAGAAGAAACTCCTAAAGAAACGAAGTCTGAGACGAAACCTGCTCCTGACCCTATTGAGAAGTTCGGCGTCAAAGGCAGTGACGGCGTTATCCTTCCGCCCGAAGATGACCTCGGAGATCCGACGGATCCGTCCCGCACTCCGGGAATCGTTCGCTCCATCATGCTTTTTATCTGCCTGTGCTTTGTGATTCTTGCCGCATGGCAGGTAACGCTGTTCCTGCAACCCGAAATCCTGAAAAAAGAGCCTCTGAATACACTTTCTCAGCAAAGCTGTGATTATCTCTACTGCCCGCCTCTGAGAACTCCGGTCGTCTTGTCCAACCAAGTCAATGCCATTTCTCCGGGACAGTGGGAGTTAAAGCTTCAGATCCAGAATCAGGATATGCGGAGTCAGAAGCTGCCCGTTATTCAGCTCATTCTTGAAGGCGCAGGCAACTCCAGAATACAAAAAATCTTCGAACCTGCCGAATACAAGACAGATCCGAAGGTTGATCTCATTACCGGCGGCGGTACCGCCAATATCACTATTCCGTTTAGTTTCGATGATGGCAGACCGACTTCTTACAAAGTGAAGGTCTTGGAAGACTAAACAGAAAGCAGCGCAACACTTTTGATGAGGAGCCAAATTTGGCTCCCTTCTTTTATGTCTAATTCGCTGAGCGCTTTGCGTGTTAATTTACCGACGATGATCTGTCCCGAGCAGTTTGCTCGTATCAGGGCACCCGAGGAATCCTTCTGCACCGAAATCTCTTCGACAACACCTTCGAAAGCATTCTGAACCGACAGACCGCTCGGCTTCTCTTTTGCAAATACCACCTCTCTGGCTAATATTCGCAACGACGCCGGACTTCCGATCGGCTGGCCGTTATCTCCGATATGCAGAGCGATGTTGCCGCAGTCAACAGTCATCAGTGACCATTCTTTGTCCTTGGAGACAATTTTGCCTTTTAGGAGAACACCTGTATCCTCACCGATTTTGATCGGCAAATCGATATTGGCAAGAACATCAGTCAAAGCTCCGGAAGTTTTGATCCTGCCGTCTTCCATCACGATGAGATTGTCGGCAAGATGCAGTACTTCTTCCGCAGAGTGCGTGACATAAAGCATCGGAATTTTGAGGTTGGTCTTGAGCTTCTCAAGCCAAGGCATAATCTCGGACTTCCTTTTGAAATCCAGCGCCGCCAGCGGCTCGTCAAAAAGCATGATTTTGGGCTCTGTTGCGACAGCACGCGCAATTGCCACACGCTGGCGCTCACCGCCCGAGAGCTGAGCAGGCTTTCGCCCGAGAAGGCCGCGAATGCCCAATAAATCAATCGCTTCTTCCATACGGGAGCGGGCATCCGTCGATTTGCTGCGCTTAACCGCAAATTCGATATTTTGCTTCGCAGTCAGATGAGGAAAAAGCGACGCCTCTTGAAACACATAGCCTAAAGGCCGCTCCCAAGTCGGTAGAAAAAGTTTTTGTTCGTCGTTTTGCCAATAAACGCCGTCGACCTTAACAAAACCCCTTGCCCGCTCCAATCCTGCAATACAGCGAAGAACCGTTGTTTTTCCGGAGCCGGACGGTCCGAAAAGAACTGTAATTCCGGAATTCGGGAACTCAAATGAACATTCCAGCCTGAAACCGTCTTCCCGAGGAAGCAGCAGAGAAGCGGAACTTAAAGAATCAGACATACAGATTAGAAGTCGAGAAAATTAAGGCATAACGCGCTCGTTGTGGCGATTCAAAAGCGTTAAGCCGAGCAAAACGAAGAAACTAAAGACCACCATGCCGCCGGCCAGCCAATGCGCTTTGCCGTACTCCATTGCCTCAACATAACTGTAAATTTCCGTCGAAACAACTTGTGTTTTACCGGGAACGTTGCCGCCGATCATCAAAACGACGCCGAACTCTCCGATGGTATGCGCAAATGTTAGAAGCGCTGCTGTCACAAAGCCGGGCTTAGCAAGCGGGAGAACGACGTTAAAAAAGGCGTCAAGCGGTTTGGCTCCCAAGGTAGCGGCAACCTCCAAAGGACGCTTGCCGATAGATTCAAAAGCCGCCTGTAGTGGCTGGACGGCAAACGGCATCGAATAAACAATACTTCCGATCACAAGACCGGGGAAAGTAAATGTCAGCAAGCCGATGCCCAAAGCCTCAGTGAGCTTGCCTAAAGGACCCGACGGTCCCATGGCAACGAGGAGATAGAAACCGAGCACGCTCGGCGGAAGAACCAATGGCAGCGTAACAATCGAACTGATCGGCGCTCTCCATTTTGATTTGGTGTGCGACAGCCACCATGCCAGCGGTGTTGCCACCAGCAGCAGGAAAACAGTCGTAATCAAAGCAAGCTCTAAGGTCAGCTTGATAGGGAGCAGTTCTTCCGCAGTAAACATGTCGGTCCTAATTCTTAGTTACTTGGTACTGTAGCCGTAGGAATCAATCACTTTCTGAACCTTCGGGCTTGTTGCCATAAATTTCATGAAGTCTGCCACGGCTTTGTTGTCTTTGCCAGGGTTCAGAATAACGGAATCCTGACGGATGGGCTTATAGCAGTCAGCCGGGATGATCCAGCCGGAGCCGGAAGTAAACTTGCCGTTTTTATAAACCTGAGACAACGCGACAAAACCTACTTGTGCATTTGCTGTCTTAGCGTACTGGAAAGTCTTTCCGATGTTGTCACCGGTGACGAATTTAGGTTCGACTTTCTTAAGATTGCCCCATTTCTCCATGGTCTGATAGGCGGCTTCACCGTAAGGCGCTAACTTCGGATTGGCAACCGCGATTTTCTTAACGGCGTCGGAGAGGATGAAGTTGGGATCTTGTTTGATGAAATTATCTGCTGAGCTCCAGAGAACCAGCTTTCCGAAGGCGTAGGGTTTAGCGTCGATACCGAGACCTTCGTCGACAATCTTCTTAGGTGTCTTTGCATCCGCGGCAAACAAAACCTGATACGGAGCACCATTTTTAATCTGAGCGTAGAAGGCACCGGTTGCACCGAAAGAGGCCAGAATCTTATTACCGCTTTCCTTTTCGTAAATAGCGGAGATTTCTTTTATCGGAGCCGTAAAGTTAGCTGCAACAGCAACGTTGATTTCTGCAGCCGAAACACCGGAAGCAGAAAAGGTTAAGAGTGTTGCAAGAGCGATCATTGTTTTCTTCATAACATCCTCATTGGCTATAATGTAAGCAAATATGGAACTTCTATGTCGTTATTCTAATCTTGAATATCGATAAAATAACAACATTCGTTTAAGTAAGGAATAAAGATGGCCTTAAATATTTCCGACGCCCTTTCACAGAATGTGGTGGATAAAAGAATAGATGTCCTCCAGCGCATCAAACAATACGGAAGTATTTCTGAAGCGGCCCGAAGCGCCAGCATTAGCTACAAAGCCGCATGGCAGGCAATCGAAACGCTTTCCGCTCTTGCCGGGGAACCGTTGGTCGAAAAAACCGTCGGCGGGAACTCAGGCGGAGGCGCTCGCATCACAGAAGCGGGCGAAGCCGTGCTGGAAGCTTCTGCCGCTTTGAATAAGGTAAGAAATCAAATCCTGACAGATATCCAAGGCGGTGAATCTCCGAAACTAGCCGCTTTGGCCTCGGTGGCTTTGCGTATGAGCATCCGCAACATTATTCCCTGCGTGATTGAAGACATTCACGGCGGAATGTCCATGTGCAAGGTCAAGATGAAAGTCTGCGAGGGCCAGTACCTCCGCTCCAGCGTTACGCTCGAAAGCCGTCAGTTGCTCGACCTCAAAGAAGGCAAAAGTGTCTTAGCCCTCTTCAAAGCTTCGGCCGCTACCGTCTCTAAAGAAAAACCGGACGACAGCAGCCGCTGCTTCCTCTTCGGACAAGTCTCCCGGCTACCTCAAAAAGAGAAAGGCGGAGAAGTAACCTTAAGGCTGCCTAACGGCTTAAATGTGGTCGGCTTCATTCGCGGAAATCACGGCTTGCAAATCGGATCTGAAGCTTATATTCAGATTCCTGAACAAAGTGTTGTCATAGCCTTATTAGGCTGATAGCCTAATTTGGTGGAAAGAATAACCCCTTGAATTTCCTGGACAAAAAACAACAGGAAAGTGTTTTGCTAAATGTAAACCCTTAGGGGTATTTACCTAATCATAAGGTAGGTAGAAAAGCATTTTTCGTTTTCTTAAGATAATATTATGAATGTGAGAGCGGCGCTACACCGTCTCTACTTGATTCTTAAGTCCAATAACATGCTTTCTAATTTCACCCTGGAAAGCGAAAAAAGGGAGTACATAATGTCTCAAACCGGAAAATGGGGTACTTTTTGGATCCTCGTGATAGGCATCGTCGTCGGCATTCTGTGTACGGCAGGTCTCGTCGGTGTTGTTCAGTGGGCCGGTACCGATAAATTTTGCACAGGCTGGTGCCACTCTATGGACGGCGTTACCTATGCATGGAAACAAGGCCAGCACGCCAGAACCCCGTCAGGTTACACAGCCGGATGCTCCGACTGCCACCTCTTAAATGAAACAAATCGTCCGTTAACACCTGTTGCTTATGTTGAACTCCTGTTCGCAAAAGCAAAAGCCGGTTCTATTTCCGGTTTCGGCGAACTCCGCGGCACACTCAACACACCGCAGATGTGGCTGGAAAAACGTCCTGAACTTTCTAAGGCTGTAAACGACTGGATGGTCTCTTACAATTTCCGCAACTGCCGCGGTTGCCACAACTTAGCCGATATGTACAACGCTAAGAACCCGATGGTTGCTAAGATGCACGCCGGCTTCATCGACAAACCGACAAACTGCATCATGTGCCATAAGACCGCCGGTCACAACTACAAGATGGCTGACGAAATCATTAAGGATACAGGCAAATGGCCTGATCCGGCCAAAGCTTGGGAACAGGCTGACGCCGCTGCTAAGAAATAATTCTTAGAACAAACGGAGCTCGAAAGTGAGCTCCGTTTTTTGTGCCCATAAAAAACGCCGAGAATCGCGGCGTTTTGTTTTAGCTACTCAAAAGACTTAGTCTTTCTTTGAACGATTGGCAAAGAAGTTAGCCTTCTGAATGTTTTCAGTAGCCAGCGTGAAGATCTGGTTGGTCAGGTCTTCAGCCAGGGCTTCGCATTCGGCCAGAAGCTCAAGGTTGGTCTTCTGCAGGAGAGCAGTGGCAGCTTTCTTGTCGGACTTGATGAGTTCGACGTACTGCTTTTCCATCTGTTCCTGCTTAGCCGTCATGGCGCGTTCCTGATCGCCGAAGGCTTTCTTCACGATCGGAGCATAAGTCGGATAGTCGGTCATGACGAGCGTCTGAAGTTTACGGAACTTCCAGTAAACAGAGGCACTGTCAGCCTGGCAAGTACCGATACCGTAGTGGCCCGGAACCTGTTCGAGGCCCTGATAGAAAGGCATGAAGCAGGAAAGATCAGCCATACCGAAAGCGATGTAGATCACATCACCGATAGCTCTCGGCAGCCAGGGACGGACCTGCATAACGTGTGCTTCGTAAGTACGGAAGACACTGACGGGACGCCAGGGTTCATTGCCGTTAAGGCCGTGAGAGTACGGATCGTGCTCGCTGGCGTCGAAGTGGTCACGCATCACGCGCTTGGCGTCTTCGAGGGAGAGTTTGCGTTCGGGCTTCATAAATACGCCGAATTCGCGGCCGTCTTCGACGGGCTGAATCACAGACGGATTGAAGAGCTTCTGGATCTGCCAAACGCGCGGATCGTTGTAAACACGGTCACGGTCGTCGTTGCGTGTGTAAGCAGCGGCGAAATCGAACGGACCTTTCTGCGGATCATAGAAGCCGTGTCTGATGGCAAAGTCGATCAGGTCGGGGCTGCCTTTGAACTCGGAAGCGTTCGGATCGTAAAGACGCAGACGGCCCTGATTGCCGGAACCGAAGTAAACATCTTCCGGAATTCTCTGAGCCATCCACTGATGACCAGTTCCGGTTTCCAGATACCAGATTTCGTTGTCGTCAACAAATGCAACGCCGAAACCTTCGCCTGCGCCGTGTGTTTCAATTATCTTGCCTAAGAGCTCAACACCTTCTGCCGCGGTATGGCAGCGAGGAAGAATGATATCGATGATGTCGTCTTCAGTGATACCGGTTTCTTTGTTGTACGGATCGATGGCCAATGCGTCGTCACGGGCGAAAATGGACTCCGTGCCGGTCACGCCGAGGCCGGCTTCGTTAAAGCCGACGGCGCCGTGAAGTTTTGTCTGCCAGTTGGGAACCGAGGTGTAACGCATAGCGTGCACAGGCTGCGGATAGCTGAAATCGGTTGCGCCGTTGTGATCCTTGGTGCGATACATCGCGCCTTCAGGATAGTAGCAAGCAGGATGAATGATGAACAACTGAGCCTTGAGCGCAGAGCTATCGGCACTTCTTGCAACTAAGAAAGAACCGTCAACCGTAGCTTTGTCGCCGACGATAAAAGTAGTGCACATATGCAACTCCTTGGTTAAAAAGTGAACCCATTCTAATTGCTATCGCTCAGAGAGGCTTAAAAACAGTTTTTGCCAAGCGCAAAAATATGTGAAGAATTAAGACAATGCGTCAAACATCAGCGCCTTTTTCCTTGTAAAAATAGGTACCGCGCTAAAATGGTCGAATTCAAAAAAGCGAACATAAAGATGGCATCACAAAACGCATCAAATATTGTTTTTAGAAAAGACTACACGGCTCCCGATCATCAGATCGAGTCGATCGACCTTTCTTTCGATTTAATCCCTACCTGCACAGAAGTCACTTCCAAAATTATTGCTGTCCCGCAGGAAGACAGAAAAAGTGACGATCTGATTTTGGACGGAGACGACCTGACACTAGTCTCCATCAAGATCGCGGGCGAAGATTCCTTCCCCGGGCAATACGACATGCGTCCTGGAAAGCTCATTATTCACAACATTAAGGAACGCACGGAAATTGAAATCGTCACGAGAATCAATCCGCGCAACAACCTTGAGCTCTCCGGACTTTACATGAGTAAGAACAACTACATTACTCAGTGCGAGTCCGAAGGCTTCCGCCGCATTACCTACTTCCCCGATCGTCCCGACATTCTTGCCAAGTACAGAGTGGTCATTCGTGCGCCGAAAGACTACAAAGACCTTCTTTCCAATGGCAATCTTGTCGAACAGGGAGAACTGCTCGACGGACGCAACTATGCCATCTGGGAAGATCCGTTCCCGAAACCCTCTTACCTCTTTGCCTTGGTTGCCGGCAATTTCATCGCTCAGGAGCAGAAAGTCACCTTGTCCGACGGCCGCGAAGCCTTGCTCCAAATTTGGACGGAACCGGCCAACAAAGGTAAAACAGAGTTTGCCATGCAAAGTCTGGTCAAAGCCATTAAGTGGGACGAAGAGCGTTTCGGTTTAGACCTGGACTTAGACCGCTTCATGATTGTGGCGACCGACGACTTCAACTTCGGCGCCATGGAAAACAAAGGCCTGAACATCTTTAACTCCAAATATGTTCTGGCTGATGAGAACGTCGCAACCGATCAGGACTTCGCCAATATTGAAGCCGTCATCGGACACGAATATTTCCATAACTGGACCGGCGATCGCGTCACCTGCCGAGATTGGTTCCAGCTGTCTCTGAAAGAAGGCCTTACCGTCTTCAGAGAGCAGGAATTCTCTGCCGATATGTTGGGCGACGAATCTTCCCGCGCGGTAAAACGTATCGATGACGTACGCGTACTGAGAAATTCTCAGTTCCCGGAAGACGCCGGCCCTATGGCTCATCCGATTCGTCCGGAGTCTTACCGCTCGATCAACAATTTCTACACCACTACGGTGTATGAAAAAGGCGCTGAAGTCGTCCGTATGTATCAGACACTGTTCGGCAAGGACGGCTTCCGCCGCGGCTTGCTTGAATACATCAATCGCTATGACGGCACCGCAGCAACTTGCGACGATTTCTTAAATGCCATGGCGGAATCGAATTATGAAGACTTGTCTCAGTTCGAACTCTGGTATTCACAGGCCGGTACTCCGCGCATCTCTGTCGAAACCAAATGGAACGAAATCGCCAAAACCTTTACTTTGACACTGCGTCAGAACAACCGAACCTTCCCGGGCAAACCGGCGCCGAAGCCGCTCATGATTCCCGTGAAGATCGGCATTCTGGACGACGCTGGAAACGATATTCCTCTGCAGCTTGAAGGTGAAGACTCCCCGGACGGCACGTCTCGTCTGCTGATTTTGGACGAGGCAGTCCAGAGCTGGACTTTCCGCAATGTCTCGACAAAACCACTGCTCTCCATCGGAAGAGGCTTCTCCGCTCCGGTCATCTTCAATACCGAATACACCCGCGAACAGTTGGCTTTCTTAGCCCGCCACGATTCCGATCTTTTCAACCGTGCCGATGCGTTTGAAAAGCTCACGCTCCAGATGGTCGATCAGTTCATCACGGACCTGAGCAGACGCGGAGCTCAGAACGCAATGCCGTCCGAGTCCTATCTTTTCGCCTTTGAGGACATCCTGAACGACGACTCTCTGTCTCCGGCTTACCGCGCCAAAGTTCTAGAAATGCCGAGCGAGAATTACATCGCCGAGAACCGTGTTCTGATCGAACCGGCGCTCATTCGCGAAGCCTGCGACTTGATCAAGCGCAGAATCGGTCAGCGCCTAAGAGGCTCTTTTGAAGACAAGATTAAAAACAACCAGACACCGGGTCTTTATCGACCGGATGCCGCGGACGCAGGTCGCCGTGCGCTTAAGCTGCTGTCCCTGAGCTACCTGGCTTATGCTCAGGATGCCAAGGCTATGCAGCAGGTTCGCAATCTCTATAAAAATGCAAACAACCTGACCGACCGATTAGGTGCCGTCAATATTGCCGTGCAGGCTTCCCTGCCGATCGGAGAAGAACTCTTGAGTAAGGCAGACGTTGAATGGAAGTCTGAACCGCTTCTGAACAACAAGTGGCTGGCGCTCAGCACTCAGCTCCGCACTCAGCGCGGCAAGCGTCCGACCGTGGATTTAATTCGTGCCCTGACTCAGCATCCGAAGTATCAGGATCACAACCCGAACAGCATTTACGCCCTGCTCGGCACATTCTTCCGTACAGGCGGTCCGGAATTCCATCGTCCTGACGGAATGGGTTATCAGCTTTGGGTTGACAGCGTTCTGTTCGTCGACAAATTCAACCCGCAAGTCGCAGCCCGCCTTGCTCGAGCTTTAGAAAACTGGCGCCGTTACGAGCCGACTTTGTCCAACCTCATGTACAAAGCGCTCAAATATGTCAGTGAAGAGAAGAATCTTTCTCCGAATGTTCGAGAAATTATTGAGCATGCCCTGACAGAACCCGTCTAGAATTTTTTAGAATGCAGAACACAAACGATCTTTCAAAAGGAGATTTATAAAGTGGCCATCAACCTTCAGCAGTTTTTAGCGAAACAGTTAAGCGACGGCGTCATCGATCAGCAGCTTTGCGATCTTCTCAACGCGGTTGCAGACTTGAGTAAAGAAATCAACGATAAGGTGACCCACGGAGCTCTTGCCGGCGTTCTCGGCTTTGCCGGAACAGACAACGTTCAAGGCGAACACCAGAAAAAACTTGACGTCATCACAAATGAAATCTTTGTGGAAGGCGTCGAGTGGACCGGTGCCTTAGCCGGCATGGCCAGTGAAGAAATGGACCACTGCCTGCCCACTCCGGCAGCTTACAAACGCGGCAAATATCTCATCATGTTCGACCCCTTAGACGGTTCGAGCAATATCGATATCAACGCGCCGATTGGAACGATCTTCTCCATTACTAAGGCTCCCGAAGGAAAGATCACCGATGAGAGCTTCCTCACGCCGGGCCGCAAGCAGATTGCTGCCGGCTATGTGATGTACTCGCCGCAAACCATCCTAACCTTAACGGTCGGAAACGGCGTTTTCATGTTCACGCTAAACCTCGGCACGGGCGAATACATCCTCACGAAGGAAAATATCCGTATTCCTGTTCAGACACAGGAATTTGCGATCAATATGTCGAACATGAGACATTGGGAAGCTCCTGTTCAGAAGTACGTTCAGGAACTTTTAGCCGGCGATACCGGTCCTTTGGGCAAGAATTTCAACATGCGCTGGGTGGCTGCCATGGTTGCTGAAGTTCATCGAGTTCTCTGCCGCGGCGGCATATTCATGTATCCGCGCGACAACCGCGATCCGTCTAAACCCGGCAAACTCCGTTTGATGTATGAAGCCAACCCGATGTCTTTCCTTATCGAACAGGCCGGCGGCAAAGCCACAAACGGATATCAGAATATTCTTGACCTGCAGCCCGAGAAGCTGCATCAGAGAGTGGCCGTATTCTTAGGCAGTGCCGAAGAAGTGGAACGTGTCACTTCTTATCACGAGTAATACGTTCTCTTCAGAAACAGAAAGCGGGCCGAAGCCCGCTTTCTTGTTATTGTCAGCGACTATTGCTGATCAGGATTTTTATTAGCAATCAAAATCTTTGTAATTTTGTCGTCCATCGTATCCAGAGTACCAGAAATAGAAGTATTCAACTCTTTATTGGCGGCAGCAATCTGATCTTCCGCACCCTTGAAAGCTTCAAGGATCTTGTTCTGGCGTTCGGTTAAGCGCTGTTCGGTCTGACTAAGAATCTGTTTTTGTTCTTCCATCCAGACTTGCCATTTCTTTTCAAAGTCAGCCTTAACATCGGTCAGTCGGGAAGCTTCCTGATCCGTTGCAAGCTTGCGCTGTTCCTGGAGTTCTTTTGTCAGACGGCGCATTGTGGCAAACGATCCGGTTTGCTGGACAAACAAGATGTAAATCACGATCACGAAAAGCAAGCTGAACCAGAAAAGAAGCATCAGCGTAATCGGCGCCTTAGCTGTAGTAATCAAAAGATTGACTTCTGCGGGAGCATTTACGGCTGGCCAATTAATAAAGACAAAACCGGCTCCGACTAATAAGACCAATAAGAGGACGATATAGCGCATAAAGGGACCTTATAAATTTTTTAGAGAGGATTATGTCAGTTTAATAGATATGCGCGCATATGCACAGAAGCTGTTACGTGCAATCTCTCAGATCTTCTCGTTTCCTTCAACTGCGATTTTCCTCTCAAGCCACCGAATGCCTTTAGCCTCTTCAAAGCCGAGGCCCAACCAAAATTTTAGACCCGCTGCATTATCTACATCTACTGAAAGATAGGCCTTTCCGATCTTGTCCTTTTCCAGCGCTTCCAACACGGCCTTTATTAGACGTCCGCCTACACCCTTATTGCGATAATCTTCAAGAACAACGGTGTGATAGATAATGGCGCGTCGGGCGTCTGAGCCGCATAGCACTCCTCCGATGAGCTTGCCGTCTTTTTTGGCTGTAAAACAGTAATCTGCATTGCGGCAAATGAAAAGTTCTAATTTCTCCGCAGAGTCATCTCGCTTTCTAAGGCTCATTCCGGGGGTCATTCTCCAGATAACCAAAAGTTCCAGAATATCCGACGGTTCCATTGCTTGAATATTGATTTCTTCACTCATCTGCGTTCTCCTATTCCGATCTCAGATTTGTACCGCCTCGTTTACTGACCAAGGATGACTGAACTTATTTTTTTGATATGTGAGACCACCGGGTCTAGTGTTTTAAAACTTAAATCTTCCCCTGCCAAGTAGGAGGGAAGATCTGTATTGGCCAACACTACTCCATCTACTCCTTCTCTCTGCGCCGCATCAGTAATTAGATCAATGAAGCGTTTTGCCTTTTCTTTCGTTTTTATCCCAAACTCAATCTCTTCTTCGGGAATGTGCTGAATCTCATTTCTTTCTTGTTCGTTAGGGATCACGACTTCGATACCGGCGGCAAGAAATGGCTCAGCCGCAAATCCTCCGCACATTGTCTTATTGGATCCCACGAGAAGCAACTTTCTAAAGTTAAGCCGACGGCAATCTTCAATTACTCCGTCCATGATATGTACCAGCGAAATCGGACTTAAGGCCTGAACCTCTTTGAATACGCTGTGCGGAGTCATTCCCGTGAAGGCGGCTGCCTTCGCTCCTGCCTGATAAAGATTTTGTATCGTCTCTAATAGATAAGCAGAAAGACCTTTTTCATCTCCGGCTCGGACGAAATTAAAAATCCTCACCGGATCAACAGAGTCGATAACTAACCGAGGAAGGTGCTTATCTTCTTTGCGAGTTTGCAGGTGCTGAATGATATTGAGGTAATAGTGCACAGTGGCCGCGGAACCGGCACCTCCGACAAGTCCGAATTTGAGCATAACATCTCCGAAAAAACGGGACGGAAAGCACGTTCTGTTCCTTCCGACCCTGTGTTTTTGACTACTTATTCAAGATGAAATTGGTCAGCGCCTGGATATGAATGTCCATCGTATCGAGACACGGGAAATTGACCGGCTGACCTTTGAAAAGAAGCGGGAGTTCCGTGCAGCCCAAAATAATTGCCTGAGCACCCTGTTCCTTCTGCAGCTTATCAATGATCTTCAGGAACTGTTCTCTGGTTTCGGGTTTAACCACACCGAGCTCTAATTCAGATCCGATTTTGTCATTGATGTAATCGCGATCAGCCTGATCAGGGACGATCACCTCGATGCCTGCCTTTTCAAACGGCTCATGGAAGAATTTCGCGTTCATCGTCGAAATTGTTCCGAGAAGCGCGACTTTCTTGTAGTTTCGGCGAGCAGCTTCGTCGCAAGTTGTTTGAACGATACTGATAATCGGAACCGGGCATTTGGCCTGCAGTCTGTCCAAAATGACATGAGGTGTATTGCCGGTCATTGCCACGGCATCGGCGCGGGAGGCAACAAGATTGTTGATGCCGTCCATTAAATAAGCTTCAAGTGCATCGTAATCTTTCTTCGAAGACAGGCTCAGCACATCGAAAACGTTCAAGCTTTCAACGGTAAGTTTCGGGAAAGCTTTGTTCGGCGATTGTTTCTGTACGCCGTAAACAATTCCATGGTAGTACGGGATCGTTGATTCGGGTCCGATACCCCCGATCAATCCGACTTTTCTCATTCCGTAATTAAAATCCTTGACAGGTGCGTCTCTTTTTTCAGCGGCTTTAACGAGTAACGGCGGGAAAACTGTGGCGATGAAGGGAGAAATCTTCAAGAGGCCTCTTCTTAACATTTTTTTGCTCCTTGGTATTGTGAAAAGAAAACCTATGAAGAAAATGTTAAAAAGGTCTATGATTCTTGTCTATCGAATAATTTTGATCTTTACGTTCGATTTTATAGAATGATAGAAATCAGAGATTACACAGCTTTAGCGGCTGTTATTGAGACAGGAAGTGTTATTGAGGCATCCAAGGTCCTCAATCGCGTGCCGTCGGCTGTTTCCACTCGGATCCAAAATCTAGAAGATTCGTTAGGAGTTTCTTTGTTTCTTCGCGAGAACAAAAAGATGCTTCCTACTCCGGAAGCCATGGTTCTCTACGATTACGCAAAAAAGATCCTTGAGATCAATTCGGAAGCAGAGTATCTGATGAAGTCTCGCGAACCTGGCGGCCGCTTCCGGCTCGGAGCATTAGACAGCATGGCTGCAACCCGTCTGCCCAAAGCCCTCTCCGAACTCGTACATCACTATCCTTCTATAACCTTAGAACTCAAAACCGCAAACAGCGCGCCGTTATATAACTGGCTGCTTTCCGGAGAAGTCGACGCTATTCTGGCCGCGGATATACCTGAAGACGAGCGTGTCGACAGGAAAGATATTTTTTGCGAAGAACTTGTCTTTATCACCGAATTTGATCACGGCGCCATTAATACCCCGGAGGATGTTCGTCATGACGTCATGCTCGCTTTCAGTGACGGATGTTCTTACCGCAGCCGTATGCTTTCCTGGTTCCACTTCTTTAATTCGCGCCCGTCAAGGATCATGGAAATGAATTCTTACCATGCTATTTTGGGAGCAGTATCCGCTGGAATGGGGATCGGAATCATTCCACGAGTGCTTCTAAATAACTTCCCCTCCAAGAATCTCCTTAAGATTCATGAACTTCCTCCGGTGATCGGAGAAGTAAAAACACAACTCCTCTGGAGAAAGAATCTGCTCGTACCGAACATCCGAGCACTCATGGAGGTACTCCAATAGGCGCATAATGATGGGAATATTTAGGAGAGAATGAATGAAAACTGATCCGCGTTTCCCAAAACTTCATATCGTTGACCATCCGCTCGTGCAGCACAAGCTCAGCACCATGCGTGAAAAGAAGACCCCGTCTAATTCTTTCCGTCAACTGCTTCGCGAACTTACTTACCTGATCGGATATGAAGTGACACGCGATCTGCCGCTCGAAACTCGTACGATTGATACTCCGCTTTGCAAATGCAAAGGTAATTTCATCAAAGGTAAAAAGCTGGTAATCATTCCGATCCTGAGAGCTGGCTTAGGTATGTCAGAAGGACTACTGGACTTGATGCCGTCCGCCCGTGTGGGTCATATCGGCTTATACCGCGGCCCTGATCATAAACCGGTTGAATACCTTGTTAAGCTGCCCTCCAAACTCGAAGGCCGTCGCGTCATTCTGTGTGACCCGATGCTGGCTACCGGTAACTCTGCGGTCGCAGCTGTCGATACATTGCTTAAGCGCGGCGTAAAACCAAAAGACATTACTTTTGTCGCTCTGGTTTCTGCTCCGGAAGGTGTTGAAACATTCCAGAAAGCTCATCCCGAAATTGAACTCTACGTCGCCTCTTTAGACGAAAAGCTCGACAAGAACGCTTACATCCTTCCTGGTCTTGGCGATGCCGGAGATAGAGTTTTCGGCACCAAATAAGTGCATTCTTAAATAAAATTTAGGTATAAACCCTCGTATTTTTGTTAAAAATGAGGGTTTTGCTTTATCTCCTTCAGTCAAAGCTTGATTTTTAGAAGACAGGTCGTTCGTTCAAGCGCATTATTACGCTCAGTGTTAAACGCTAACTCATCCTATTTCTAAGGTTTATCATGGCTGATGATTTCAAAGACATCTCCCACCTCTACAAGGTGACACCTTCTGCCAAGACCATCATTGATGGCGAAGACTTGGTGGAAACAAAACAGAAATCCAAGGCTTATGCCTGGTGCGACGTTCTCCAGTCCGTTACCGGCTTGATCCTCGGTCTCTTCCTTTTCTGCCATATGGGCTTCACAAGCTCCATTCTTCTTGGCAAAGACACTTTCTGGTCTCTGGTTTCTTTGACCGGCGGCTACTTCATTGACGGTGTCGATCACCTCTGGATGCACTCCGTATTCGTCGGCGTGATCTTCGTCCTGGTTGTTATTCACGCGATTCTTGCTCTCCGTAAGTTCCCGAACAACTACAAAGCCTTCCGCATCATGCGCGGCCACTACAAACTGCTCCGTCACACTGACACAACAATGTGGTGGGTTCAGTTCATCACCGGTGTTATCCTCACCGCTCTGGTCTTCCCGCACATGCTCCCCATGCTGATGGATCCGGGCAGCATCGGACCTTACGGCAGCGGTCTTGAGGTTTATCACTCCTGGCTGTGGGTTGTCTTCCTGTTCCTCATCGTTACTGAACTTCACGGCATGATCGGTCTGTATCGTCTGTGCATGAAGTGGTGCGGTCCGTCGAACGCCACACGCAGCTTCCTCCGCAAGCTTACATATGTCCTCATCGTCGGTATGATCGCCATGGGTTCCTTCACGATCATGGGCTTCTACAACGCCGGTGAAGAAGCTGCCAAACTTGATCCCGAAGCTCACTACGTTCCGGGCTGGCTGCAGACTCCTCAGACTGCTCCATACCCGAGCTGGTGGCCTGACCACCTCAAGAAGAACTAATCAGGTTCTTCTAGGAACATAATTCAGACGGGCGCTTTAAAGCGCCCGTTTTCTATATCTCAATTTAGTTCTAAAACTCGTTGGGTGTGCGATGCATTAAGCACGTCCTGGAAAAGAAATCGCTTCTGTCCATCTTTCCATCGTAGAGTTCATTTTTTACCAACTTGGAAAATAGCGACGCCGCGGAAGACTCCGCATGGTTCGAGTTTTTTAACAAGATCACACCTAAATCAATTTTAGGCAGTGCTGTTTTTATTTCGCAGATTCTTCCTTCTTCCACTTCTCTCTCTACCGATACTTTGGGTAAGTAAGCAACACCAAACCCGCTTTCTAAAAAGGTGTTAATGATGTTTCTACTGCTCACCTGCATGTCTTTTCCCATACCTATCCCTCGTTTGTCCAAGAACCGCTTGAAAAACCGGAAAGGACCGCTGGTGAAGTTCCACGTCAAAAGATTTAAGTTCGGGCATTGGTTCGGAAGAAAGAACTGTTCCTTTTCTATTTTCAGCCTCGGCGAACCAAACAATCCTAATTCCTCCGAACATAATGGGAGTGCCGTCAACGGACTTTCGTAACTCCCCATATTGAAGGAGACAGCCAGGTCTACCTCGGACCTTAAAACCATATCTTTAATCGAGTAAGCAGTGCCAAGTTCAACCTTTATCGTTACGTCCGGCGCCATCTGTCTAAAGTTGTTAATGACGTTCACTAAACGATATTGGAGCAAGGTTTCGTCTACAGCTATACCTAAGTTCCCCGTTAGTCTCGGAGATCCTCCTTTCATAGAGGATATTTTTTCAGTGGCCTCCAATATCTTCCTTGCCTCCTCCAGGACCTTTTCGCCGTCTTTAGTTAGTCTCATCTGTCTTCCGACTTTTTCAAAAAGAATTAAATTCAGCTCGTCTTGAAGATTATTAATATGGAAGCTAACCTTAGCCACCGAAAAGTTTTTTTCCTTTGCGGCGCCGCTGTACGATCCTGTTCTCACGATCGCTTCAAGTAATGAGAGGCTTAGAAGATTCATTCCGATATCTCTGATTGAGCAGACGTCTTTATTCTATATAGCGCGAAAACCTCAGAGATTGAATCAACCGCTGAGGTTCAAAATGCGCTACGAATCAGTTAGATTTTCTAAGGATGTTTTGTGCCGCAATGTGACCTTGATAAAGTCCGACTGCCGTCGGTCCCGGTCTAAATGATCCGTCATAAGTAACTTCTCCGGCTGCGTAAAGATTTGGGAAAAATCCTCCGTCTTTCTTAATGACCTGCATATTATTGTTTACATCGATTCCGCCTAAGGTAACCTGAATACCCGGCTGAGTCTTCACCGCGTAATACGGCGGCTGAGAAAAGTCCAACGTCAGGTTATGTTGTCTGCCAAAATCTAAATCTTTTCCGTTCTTAACGAACTCACTGTATCTTTTTGCGGTTTCTTCAAGAGCCTTTGGCGGCACTCCCATCTTCTTGGCTAATTCTGCCAACGTGTCTGCCTGCAGGAAATATCCTTTGTCTTTGAAACCTTGAAGTCTCTTGGAAGCCTTCATAGCCTTGTTGTCAATCACGATATAAGCTATGCTTCCTTTTTGTTTTTGCAGCCAGCGAGAAAGCTGTGTGTAGTCCGGATAATAGTCATTACAGAAACGCTTTCCGTCCAGATTGACCATAATGCCGCCTTCGGCTCTCGCGGCGCTAAGGCTCGAATTCACACCGTTTTCTGAATGTACGGAAGGATTCATACGGACAACATCCGTGTAGGCAGTCTTGGCGCCGTACTCAACAGCCATTTCCAAGCCGTCTCCGGTCGATCCCACGGCTGTTGTGGTTGGCAATCCGGCCCATTCGGGTGCGAATTTTTTAACCAGTTTTTGATTGTGGGCAAAACCTCCGGTTGCCAAGATGACATTTTTAGTAGGAATCACGAACTCTTCATTGCCGGAACGTACCTTTACGCCTGTCACGACTCCGCTCTTTAAAACGAGATCTAAGGCCTTCGTATTAGGATAAAAAGCAACTCCCTTCTCTTTTAATGCTTTGAACATGACCTTCACAATTGAAGAACCGAGAGAAGTGCCGTCTGCCGTGCCAATCTGATAGTCACTCAGAACCCGGGTGATATTTGCACCTAATGAGTTTAGGTAGTCCAAATTTTTCTGTGAACATAACATCTGGGCTTTTAATTTGTCGACATCAACATTAGGAAGCATCTTCTTTTGACGAGCAATGTAGTCATCAACCGAGATAAACTTTCCTGCGGCTTTCTGTTCTTTTGTTCCGACCGCCACGAAGTATGTAGCCGCTAAGTTCGTCGCACCTCCCGGGAAAGGCATTTTTTCAATCAAACATACTTTGTTTCCACCGTCTTTCAAGTCCATTGCGGCCTTCATTCCTGCCACTCCGGAGCCAATCACAACGCTCTGACAATGAGGAACAGCCGCATTTACTCCGCCTAGAGAAAAGGCCAGAAGAATCGAAAGGTATACAAACTTTGTTTTCATATTTCACTCCTGAGGAAATTACAAAAACAAGTTTATTGAAGAGCTTTCTTTCTAAAAATTCGAATTATTTGAATACAACGTTTAAAAAATTTTGAATAAAGACTTCTGCGATCGAGTAGGGGGACGGGTTGCCCCGCCCCTCTCTCACAGCACCCATCGTGCGGTTCCGCAATGGGCGCTTCATTAACGAATCTCCATAAAGCGGAGAGAGTACAGGCCTAATCTTACAAAACGGTCTTTCTTGATGGCTTGATTCATGTGCGATTGCCCTGAGTTCCACCAAGCACCTCTTCCATTAGCAGAACTTTTCCAAGCTCTTTCGGGATCGATTCCAAGTTTCATAAGGTTTCGCTCCCTCGTTTTCGGTTTCTTCCACGCTATCCAGATGAGTTTCCTGAGATGGTGTCGGATTCTTTGATCCATTTCCTCCCAGTATTTCTTTCTGTCATCCAGACGATAGTAATTCCTCCATCCCCTGAGGATTGGAGTAATCATTTTAATCGTCCATCCGAGCGAGGTTCCCCGTGCAGTGTTAAATATCTTATGTAGTTTTGTCCACAATCTCTTTACTGATTTTTGCGCCACGATAATACGTGTACTGTCTGCTTTGGAGAATGTGTATCCGAGGAAGACAGAGTCTTTCGGACGAAAGGTGCCACTCTTGTCGCGATTTACCCGCAACTTGAGTGTCTCCTCTACATATTTGGTGATATTTGTCAGAACCCGCTGAGCCGCTTTCTCTGATTTCACATAGATGTTGCAGTCGTCCGCGTAGCGGACATGGTTGAGTCCCCTTGCTTCCAATTCCCGATCCAAATCCGTCAGCATAATGTTCGACAGTAGCGGACTGAGCGGCGATCCTTGAGGGACGCCCTCTAGTCTTGGGCTTACCAGCCCGTCTTCCATAATGCCGGCGTTTAGGTATCGTCGGATTAGTTTCAAGATTGCCTTATCGTCAATGACTCGGCTGACTCTGTCCATCAGAATATCGTGGTTGACCCGGTCGAAGAATTTAGATAAATCCATTTCAACGACCCATCTATTTTCATCTTCGATGTACTTTTGAGCCCTTTGCACTGCCTGCTGGCAGTTCCGTCCCTCTCTGAACCCATAACTTTTGTCCGAGAATTGATCCTCGAATGCGTTTCCAATGGTCATAACTATGGCCTGTTGGATTGTTCGGTCCAGGAGTGTTGGAATTCCTAACATTCGAGTGCCCCATTTGGTTTGGGTATGTCTACCCGTCGTACGGGAGCGGGAATATAGGTACCGTTTTTAAGTTTCTGTCTGATTTTCTCCCCGTAAACTCGCAAAAGGTTAGGAAGTTGCTCATAGGTTATCCCGTCTATACCGGGTGCGCCTTTGTTCTTAATAACCTTCTGCGCCGCATCATCGAGATAAAAACATACTAAGTCGATGAGCGGACAGCCTCTAGGTTCAGCTTTCGTCCAATGTGACTTCGCCATGACTAGCTACTCCTTCTTTTACCGTAGACGACACTGCGCTGTTCTGCCCGCTTCGCGTCGTGACAGCCGCCCTCTAGGACGTTGCTCTGAGGTCCGCTTGAATTTGTCATGAGAGTTGTCACCTCTACTTGCGTTGTTAATGTTTGGCCCTTCAGGTTGCCCCTACTATGGCCGCTGCTGACTTCCGATTTGACATCCGAACCCCTCTCGGAGCCCGTAGCCATGGGCATCAAATCGGATCTCCCCAGGTAAGGCGTGCTTCTTTCCTGCCTGTCCATCGGATCTACGTCTCAGACTCCTGTATGAGTATTGGACATTGGGTAATTTGGCCCCACCTCCGTCTGAGCCGCCTCATATCCGCTTCCTGTTCGTTGAACATGCATTTTGCTATCGGCTTCCTCCAGACCTGGTGTTGCCACTACGCCCTTGCCGAGTCGCTAACTCTTCCCCTCATCGGGCGAGTTCGGGATTTGCACCCTACAGAAGCGCGCCATGCTGGGCGCACCAAATAAAAAGTCCGACCTCATAAGAGAATCGGACCTCAAGCACTAGACGGACTAAATTAGCCGTTCAGCTTCTTAGCCATACCGACGTACATGTCGAATGCCTGTTTGAAAGCGCCTTCATCGACATCGAAAGATCCCTGATGGTGGCCGGCAGCTCTGTCAGCGCCGCAAATGAAGAAAGCAGCCTTACCGCCGTGAGCCTGAACACGCTTGCCGAGAACGGAAATGTCTTCGGAACCGCCGAAGTTTCCATCCGGACGGATCTTGTTGATTCCGGGAACAGTCTTGGCAACTTCGATCAACATTTCAGAAAGTTCTTTATCGTTGGTAAAGTCAACGGCAGCGCCCATCTGAGAAATTTCATAAGAGACGTCAAAGCCCTTGGCGATACCTTCAACAATGTTTCTGACGTTTTCGGCCATGTAATCATTGATGGAGCTGGTTTCACCGCGAACTTCTAAAGCCATGTGGGCAGAGCTCGGAATGACGTTGCGGCCTTCTCCGGCGCGCAGCGTGCCGACGTTAATACGAGTCATACCACCGCCGTGACGAGGAATACCCATCATCTGTACAACTGCGTTGCAGGCGGCTGCCAGAGCGTTGCGTCCGGCGTTCGGTTCTTTACCGGCGTGAGCGGGTTTGCCCTTGAAAGTTACGTCGTATTTGGAAGTGCAAAGTAAACCGTAGGGAGCGGCAACGATTTCACCGGTATCAGCCATGAAGGAAATATGGCTGCCGAGGAAGTAGTCAGCATCGTCAACAATTCCGGAAGCAGCAATGGCGCTGGCGCCGCGAACACCTTCTTCAGCAGGCTGGAAGACGATCTTAAACTTGCCCTTCAGTTCATCTTTATGCTCGGCAATCCAATGAGCCAGAGTCAGGCCGATAGAAATGTGGGAGTCATGACCGCAGGCGTGCATAAAGCCGGCGTGCTGGCTTCTGAAACCTTCTTTGTTCGGCTTATGTTCGGGATTGTCGGTTTCGTTCACGCAAACGCAGTCAATATCGAAACGGAAAGCAGTGGTCGGACCTTCTTTGCCGGTGTCAAGCAAAGCAACACAGCCTGTGTAGCCTTCGGTTTCATCAATGAAAGACTGAGAAACTCCGCGGGCCAGAGCGTTCTTAATGCCTTCCTGAACGAGTTTTTCGTTGCGGCCGAAAACCTGTTCGGGGTTGATAATCTTGGTGCCGAGCAGGACTTCATAGCCCCAGGAGCGCAGCTTGGTGACGATGTAATTCGTGGTCCAGAATTCTGTCCAGCCTTCTTCCGGCCACTGATGAAGCTCACGTCTTTGTTCGACAAGCTGCTTGGTGTAATCAGTCATTTTTTCTCCTTTTGTTTTGTCAGTTTGTTATATACATAACAGATTGATTTTAAACCAGTCGTAACGAAATGTGAACACTTTTTTAGTCATCAGTAAATCCTACGAATATTAAGCTCTTACCCGATTTACCCCGTAAAAACAGGCCCAACGCGCAATATTAATAAAAAAATCGAATAGAACCCTCATAAATTTCTAATAATTCTATGAATTTATTATCAAAATTATTTGCCTTATATCGTGGTATATAGTATAATATTATATATCTTTATTCGGAGATTGTTATGCCGAGACCCAGATC
>CDYU01047704.1_pt1 | contig 94478 bp, 73 predicted proteins | sample 480701 | NCBI WGS metagenome assembly CDYU01 (sample SAMEA3182105, study PRJEB8094) | gut metagenome | biome: human; feature: gut; material: Stool; isolation source: human stools | place: Canada | collected 2013-02-26 | reverse complement strand
GGACTTTTGGTACGCCGTGAGGGATTCGAACCCCCGGCCTTCTGGTCCGTAGCCAGACGCTCTATCCAGCTGAGCTAACGGCGCATGTCCTTTCAGACAACAAAGGCAGTATAGCACTGTGACGCGCAAAATGCAAGCCCTTTTTCAAATTTTTTACTGTTTTCGTTTGATTATACCGCAGCGGGCACTTTCATCCGATAAAATATGCAGGCGTCGGCGGCGGAATATCGCCGCCGACGCCTGCTTTCCGCTTGAAAAGCTCGCCAGACGCTTACAGATCGTCGCGGTTGACGGGGCAGGACATACAGCGCGGGCCGCCGCGGCCGCGGGAAAGCTCCGCGGACGGGATGGTGATGACGTCGATGCCCTTCTTGGCGAGCAGCTCGTTGGTGACGTAGTTGCGGTCATAGGTGATGACGCGCCCGGGCGCGATGCAGAGGGTATTCGAGCCGTCGTTCCACTGCTCGCGCTGCGCAGCCAGCAGATCGCCGCCGCCGCAGCGGATCAGGTCGACCGCGGGCAGCTTGAGCTCGAGGGCCAGAATATCCTTCAGTTCGTCCTTGAGGGCGGCGAACTTCAGCTCACCGTGCTCGTCGAGCATCATCTCGTAGACGCTCAGCGGGCCCTCGATCTCGGGATGGATGGTGAACTTGTCGTAATCGACCATCGTAAAGACGGTATCGAGGTGCATGAACGCGCGGGTCTCGGGGATATCGAAGGCAAGGACCTTCTTGAAGCCGGAGTTCTGCAGCAGGTTGCGGGCAAAGGTCTCCGCGCCGGAGACGGTGGTGCGCTGGGACAGGCCGACCGCCACGATGTCCTTGGAGAGTACGAGCACGTCGCCGCCCTCGATGGAGTAGCTGTCGGAAAGGTCGTACCACTGCTTGTTCTCCTCCGTGGCAAAGTCACGGTTGTAGAGGTACATATACTTGAGCAGCAGGCTCTCGCGCTTGCGGGCGGGCGTGTGCATCCGGTGGATGTTGATGCCGTTGCCGACGCAGGCGCCGGGGTCGCGGGTGAAGTAGAGGTTGGGCATCGGGTCGGAGACGAAGGGATAGTCGTCCTCAACGAGGTCCATGAGGGAGGTGGCCTCCTTGGTGGCGACCTCGCTGCGCTTGATGCCGGCGATCAGCTCGGCGACCATCTGCTTGGGGGGCATATTCAGAAGATAGCTCGTCATGGACGCGCGCAGGCCCTTGGCATGGATCTTGCTGATGTTCAGGAAGTCGTTCACCAGCTGGATCTGGCGGGCGGGATCGGCGATGGCCTTGGCGACCTCGTCGACATAGTAGACGACCTCGACGCCGTTCTCACGCAGCACGCGGGCGAAGTTATCATGCTCCTCCTGCGCGATCTTGAGGTAGGGCACGTCGTCGAACAGCAGACGCTCGAGCGTAGCGGGCGTCAGCGCCTCCAGCTCCTTGCCGGGGCGATGCAGCAGGACCTTATTGAGCTTACCGATCTCTGAAAAATTATGGATACCGGGGTACATAGTTGCTCCTTTCCCGGGACGGCGGCGCAATGCGCAGCCCTCCCAACGGTCTGAACAGCAGCCGGAAATTCGTCGGCCAGCTTATTCAGATTCAACACTTTTTATCTGGATGCTCGCGCGTTTCTCATAGCTTTTCACTAAAACCAGTATACTCGGCCGCGCGAAAAATGGTAGTATCAGTGTTTTGCGTTTTTCATGTGCCAGTCAGCCTTCAAGCGACTCCAGCAGCGCCGCGCGGAAGACCTCCATGCCGGCGAGCAGGCGCTCGTCCGACTCATAGGAGTAGTTGATGCGGACATAGTTCCGCCCGCCGTTCTTGAACGGGTAGAACACATAGCCCGGAATGAGGATCAGGCCCATGTTGTAGGCCCGGTTGATGAACCGCTTGCTGTCCACCCCGTCGGGCAGGCGGCACCAGATGTACACGCCGCCGCGCGGTCGCTCATAGGACACGCCGAGGGCAGCCATCTCGTCAAGCTTCTCGCACACGAGCCGCTGCTTGCGGCTGTAGCTGGCGCGGAACTCATCGAGCGCCTTATAGTAGGTGCCGTCGTCGAGATAGCGGCCCAGCAGCTTCTGCGTCATCCAGTCCGACGCCATCAGGCGCACGGAGACCAGATAGCTCAGGCTGCGGATGACGTCGGCGTTCGCCGCGACGACCGCGATGCTCAGGCCCGTGACAAAGGTCAGCGAGAAGGAATAGATGTAAATGACGTTTTCCAGCGTGTCGAACGCCTTGATGGGCGGCAGCTTCTCGCCCTCGTAAACGAGCTCGCTCGCGGCGTCCTCCTCCACGATGGGAACACGGTAGGTATTGGAGATCTCGATGATCTTCTTCCGCCGCTCCAGCGAGAGGATGTGGCCGGTGGGATCGTGAAAGCTCGAGTTGACGAAAATGAAGCGTGGATGCTTGTGAAGGATGAGCTTTTCAAGCAGGTCCACGCGCATCCCGTCCTGATCCACCGGCACGGTGAGGATCTTCGCGCCGGCCAGCTCCATCGCGCGGGACATATCCGGGTGGACCGGCTCCTCCATGACCACGGTGTCGCCGGGCTGGACGAGGAGCGTCACGATGAAGTCCACCGCCTGATTCGTCTCGGACAATATCTGTATTTCGCCGGTAGACGCCTTGACGCCCTTGGTGCTGAGGAAGGAGACGAGCTTCTGCCGCAGGAACTTATCGCCCTTGTAGGGACTGTAGAAATACTGGCAGCAGCCCGCGCTCGTCATCAGCGGCGCGATGTCGTGCGCGACGCGCTCGGGACGGAACACCTCGTTGGTGGAGATGCCGCTGCCGAGGGAGTATTTGCTCTCGTCGGTAAAGCGCTGGAAAAGATCGTCAAAGGTCTTTTCCATGTCGAGGTGGCGATCCTTGATCTCATTGATCCAGTTCACGCGGCGGCTCGGCTTGTCGGAGGCTCCCGCCTCCCCTTCCCCGCCGTCCTCCGCCGCGGGCGGGACGGCGACGACGTAGCCGATGCCCTGCCGGGACTCGATCCATGCGTCGCTCTTGAGCTCGCCATACGCCTTGACGACCGTGTTGCGGTGGACCTCAAGCATTTGAGCCAGGCCGCGCTCCGAGGGCAGCACGCTGCCGGACGGCAGCGCACCGCACATGATCTGCGCGCGAAGCTGATCCACGATCTGCAGATAGACCGGTATTTTGCTTTGTTTATCCAGCTTGACGTCCATGCTTTCTCCTTCCGTGCGCAGCGCCTGGTGAAATAAGAACCGGAGAACCTCTACGGTGCTCCGGCTCTCGTTTGCTATGTAACGATGATCCTGCCCGTCTTACTTAAAACAGCAAATGCGCGATGGGGCAGACGATCAGCAGGCTGATGATAGTACGCTCAAGGAAGATCACGAACAGCTCCCAGATGTTGAGGGGCAGCTTGGAGCCGAGGATCAGACCGCCGACCTCGGAGAGGTAGAGCACCTGCGTGACGGAGACGACCGCGACGATGAAGCGGGCCATATCGCTGGCACACTCCGCGATCAGAATGGCGGGCGTGAGCATATCGGTGAAGCCGACGATCATCGTGGAGGCAACCGCACCGGCCTCGGGCACACCGAGCAGCTCCAGCAGGGGCTTGAAGGGCAGACCCAGCCAGGCGAAGATCGGGGTGTGGTTGGCAAGGATCAGAGCAACGGTACCGACCGCCATAACGGTGGGCAGAACGCCGAACCACATGCTGCAGGCGTTCTTGGCGCCGCTGGCGAAGAACTCGCCGATGCCCTTGTGCTGCGCGACGCGCTTGAGCGCGAGGTCCATGCCGTACTCAGTGGAGTTCTTGTAGCCCTCGGGCAGGGTGTCGGGAGCGGCCTTGCCGGGAACCAGATAGGTGTCGGGCTTGTTGCGCAGCGGGTAGAGATAGGGGCAGATGATGGCGCAGACGATGCCGACGAGGCAGACGATCAGGTAGTAGATGCCGAACTTGTCGAGCATACCGACCGTATCGAGAACGACGAGGGTGAAGGTGATGGAAACAGCGGAGAAGAGCGTCGCGATGATGCTCGCTTCCTTGGCGGTGTAGTAGCCGCCCTCGTACTGGTTGCAGGTGAGCATGACGCCGAGGGTGCCGTCGCCGATCCATGAGGTGATGCAGTCGACCGCGGCACGACCGGGGACCTTGAAGAGCGGGCGCATGACCTTGGTGAGCTTTGCGCCGACGAACTCGAGCAGGCCGAAGTCAAGCAGCAGAGGCAACAGGATGGCTGCAATAACGAAGATGATGACGAGGGTGGTGAGCAGGTCGTAGAGCACGAAGCCGCCCTGATCGCCGCTGGTGATGAGGCTCACAAGGCCGGTACCCTCAGAGCCCACACCGAGGTAGGTCAGCCACACGAAGATGGCGGCCAGCACACGGATGACGACCCAGATGGGGCCGCAGGAAAAGCATTCCTTGAGGATGGGGCTATCCATGATGAACTTGGGCTTTCCCAACGCAACAAGGCACATGACGGCGGAGACCGTCAGGATGATGACGCACAGCAGGGGCAGGAAGCCGCCGATGGCGCCGGAGATGATGTCTGCGATGATCTTGACGACGACCGTCCAATCACCGTCCGCATTCTTGACGGGGATCATGAACAGGATAACGCCGATGATCGAGGGGATGAGGAACAGAGCCTTCAGGCTGCCCCTGCTCTTGGTGGTGTTGTTTTCCACTTTCTTCTCTCTCCTTAAATGTTAGATTGACGCGAGAGCCAAAAACCGATCTCCCTTCCCGGATTTTTTTGGTCAATTCACTGTCATTTACTACTTTATACTAAATTAACAGGTTCGCAAGTACCAGTTGGAGTTGCAGATTGTATACCAGTCATGAATTCAGCAGCACTTCCGCCTCTTTTTATGTGCATTTGGCTCAAATTTGACTGCCGCTTTTTGGCATTTCCGCCCGTTTTTCCCGTTTGTCACAGCAAAATGACCACATCGGCGCTCTCCGATTTGGTCCTTTGGCAGAATCGGCCTGAATGCAGCGTTTTCCGCTCAGCGCGGGGCCAGCGTGACCGTGAGCCGGTTTTCGCTCACCTTTTCGTCCCGCACCGTCAGGCGGTAGCATAGCTCCAGCGTGCCGCACGCTCCGTCAAAGGACGCGCAAACGCTGTCCGTGTGAAGCTCCATTGTCAAGCGTCCGAGGGGAAGCTCATAGAATATGGTATGGCACTCTCCCGCCGCGAAGGTCATCTCGCTGCGCACCGCGCCGCGGCGCGTGAGCGTGACTCGGCCGTCCGCGAAGCGGAGCAGTGTTTTGACGGCGCCGGCCTCCGACGGCTCTTCGTAGGCGAGCAGCCAGCCGTCCGCCGTATGCTTGAAGACGCCCTCGCACACCAGCTCGCTTACATCCTCCTCCGCGCCGGGGCAGCGCTGCACGCCGCACACGCGGACGGAAACGTCCTCTTTCACAAGCGATCCCCCTTTCTTTTTTCACATTCTGCCTGTTTTTGCTATGGCATTTTGACGCAGAGTGTGCTATCATCATGGAAACTGAAATCTGCATCACAGGAGGCGCAGCATGAAAATCGAATTGACGGAAAAGCAATTCCGCCGTCTTCTTGATCTGGTCTATATCGGCAACTGGGTGCTCAACTCCACGCGCGGCGACGACCGCATCAGCGAGTACGACGAGGTGGAGAGCACCGTTTTCTCCAACTGCATCAACCACGGCATGGTGCCGCTGGTCGAGTCCTATCAGGGCGAGCTGATCCCCTCGCGCGCTTTCGCCGAGGGCGGCATCCACGAGGCTATTCTCGCTTACGAGGACACGATGTTCTTCGAGATCCTCGCCCAGGAGCTCGCCCTGCGCGACATGGACTCCGACGCGCCCACGCCGGAAAATTACGACGAGCTGCGCGAGCGCATGGATGTGTACTTAGGTGAATTTGAGCAGCACGGGACCGACAACATCACCGTGGAAATGTAAGACCGGAAAAAAGAAACGCCGTGACCGCGCGGCTTTTCTTTTTTTGCACTTTCGCTATGATCGGATCGCCATGCGCTCCCATTTTCCGCTGCGGTAGCGGGCGTAGAAAATGACGCTGCGCGTCGCCCAGTCGAGGATCGCGTGGGCGAACCACACGCCGACTACGCCATAGCCGAGATAGCGGCCGATGACATAGGCTCCCAGCACACGCACGAGCCACATGGTGAGCATACTCACGACCATGGTATAGGTCGCGTCGCCCGCGGCGCGCAGAAAATATGGGATCATAAACGACGGAAGCCAGAGGAGGATGGCGCTGCCGCCGTGGATGAGCATGACCTCACGGGCCAGCACTGCCGCTTCGGGCGCGACGTCGTACACGCGCAGAATGAGCGGGATGCAGAGGATCAGCGTGATGTTGATAAACGCCATGACCGCATAGGTCGCAACGGTCAGCTTTTTCATATAGTACCGCGCGCGGTCATAGGCGCCCGCGCCGACGCATTGGCTCACCACGGTCGTCAGGCCCATGCAGATGGCCTGCCCTGCAAACACATGGAAATTGCCCATCGTATTGCCGATGGCGTTGGCCGTGATGCTCGCCGTGCCAAAGGTGGAGATGAGGCTGAAGAGGATGAGCCGTCCGAAGTGGAACATCCCGTTCTCCACTCCGCTGGGGATGGCAATGCGGAAGATGTTGCGCATGACGCGCTTTTCAAAGCGGAACGCGCGGATGTCAGAAAGATGCAGCTCGAGCTTTTCGTTGAAGAGCAGCCACACGATCACGACCGCCGCCACCGTGCGCGAGACGAGCGTGGGAATGGCGACGCCCGCCACATCGAAGCCGAGGCCGAAGATCAAAATGGCGTTGCCCGCCACGTTGATGCCGTTCATCAGCAGCGAGACCTTGAGCGACACGCCGGAGCGCGACATCGTGCGGAAGAGCGCCGCGCCGCCGTTGTAGAGCGCGATGCCCGGAATGGAGGCCATAACGTAGCTGTAATAGATGTTCGTCGCCTCCATGACGTCCGCGTCGATGTGCCCGAAAAGGCGGGTGACGATCAGGTCCCGAAACAGGTATAAAAGCGCCGTCACCGCCAGCGACACCACGCCGAGCAGCACCATGAGCTGCTGCGCGCTGCGGCATGCCTCCTCCCGCTCGCGCCGGCCGAGGTACTGACCGGCCACGACCGCGCCGCCGGTCGCCATGGCGGAGAAAATGTAGATCATCAGCGCGCTGACGCTGTCCACGAGCGACACCGCCGAGATCGACGCATCGCCCACGGTCGCGACCATCAGCGAGTCCGCAAGACCCACCGTGATGCCGAGCAGCTGCTCGGCCAGCATCGGCAAAATCAGGCTCACGAGCTGACGGTTGGTAAATTCAATATTTTGCCTCCCCGCGAGCGGGGACATCTGCTCATCCATTCCGAAATCATCGGCGAGCTCCGCCGAAGCCTCTCTTTCTTTGTCCGGCACCGCCGCGCGGCAGATAACCATAATGAGTATAGCGGTTTTCGCCCGCCGCGTCAAGGACGGCCGGGCGGTTTTTGTATCGCGTGGGATAAAATGACGCCGAAATCCATACAATGGACAAAGCAAATAAACGGAGGTGTCCTTATGCAAAAAAGGCTGCTGCGTTGGGAGCTGATCGGCTTCGCGTTCACCGGCGCGGTCGGTACGCTGCTGCATTTCGTGTACGAGTGGACCGGAGGCAATCCGCTCATCGCGGCGTTCTGTGCCGTCAACGAGTCCACCTGGGAGCACATGAAGCTGCTGTTCGTGCCGTTCTTTCTCTTCACCATGGTGCAATTCATCGTTTTTGCCGAGCCGCTGCGGAGCTTCTTTGCCGCCAAGGCCGCGTCCATTCTGCTCGGTCTGCTCGCGATCCCCGTGCTCTTCTACTCGCTCGGCGGGATGTTCGGCAAAACGCCGGACTGGGTGAACATCGCCATTTTCTTTCTCGCGGACGCGCTGCTCTACCTTATGAGCTTCCGTCTGCTCACGCGCGGCGCGCTGCGCGGCGGCGCGTGGCAGCTCGCCGGCTTTCTCCTGCTGTGGGCGCTGGCCTTCGCGTTCGTGTTCTTCACCTACCGCCCCATCCACCTCCCGCTCTGGCAGGACCCGACGAATGGGCTCTACGGGCTCGCCGCGGCAAGGGCCGCGGGATAACTCTCATCATCTGGTGCAGCAAGGAGGGCAGCCGCCGCAGCGGCTGCCCTCCTTGCCATTGTTCTGTTCTTCCTTTCAGCTCTGCTTCGCCAGCAGCGCCGCGCCGATGACGCCTGCGCGGTAGCCGAGCGTACAGAGCTCGATGCGCGTGTGACGCACGGCATAGCGTGAGCCATAGCTCAGCGCCCGCACCCTCTCCCGCAGCGGGACAAGCAGCGTGTCGCCCTGATTGGCCACACCGCCGGAGAGCGCGATGACCTCCGGGAAAAAGATGTTGACGATGTTGGCAACGCCGCAGGCGAGGTCGTCCAGATAGCGATCCACCACCGCCTGCGCGGCGGCGTCGCCGCGCTGCGCCGCGATGAACGCCGTGCGTCCGTCCACCGCACCGTTCTCCTCGGCAGCGGCGTGCATCCGGCTCTCGGGATGCGCAGCCATCGCGCGCTTTGTCTCGCGGATGAGCGCAGTCGCGCTGGCATAAGCCTCAAAGCAGCCGCGCCGTCCGCAGGTGCATTCCTCGCCGCCCGCGCGGATGACCATGTGGCCCAGCTCGCTCGCCGCGCCGGTGTAGCCCGTGAGCATTTTGCCGTCCAGCACCACGCCGCCGCCGACGCCTGTGCCGAGCGTGACGATCACGGCGCTCTGCGCACCTTTGGCACAGCCGACCAGCACCTCCGCCAGCGCAGCCACGTTCGCGTCGTTGCCGATGCGCAGGTCAAAGCCCGTGCGCGACTTGACCGCCGCGCGCAGGTCAAAGTTCTTCCAGCCGAGGTTGTTCGCGTAGAGCACGCGGCCGGTCTCGTCGTCCACCGTTCCTGGGCAGCCGAGCCCGACGCCGCCGAGCGAGGTCCGGTCCACGCCGGACGAAAGCTCTGTGATGACTGCGGCGATGCCGTCGCAGACCGCCTCCGCGCCCAGTTCGACGCGCGTGGGACGGCTCACCTCCCGCGCGATCTCGCCCGTCTCGCTCACAAGCGCGCCCTTGATGTTTGTTCCGCCAAGGTCAATGCCGATATAGTACATGGAACAGTCCTCCCCACCGGCAAAATTTTCAGTCGTATTATACCCGCTGCGACGCGGAATTGCAAGGGGTCAGCCGCGCTCGCCGATGGCTTCTTCGAGCTTTTCCAGCGCCCGCTTTTCGATGCGGGAGACATAGCGCGGGAACTATTGTAAGTGATTTCGTCTTGAAAATCGCGCCGCTCATAACGGCGCAAACCACTGATATGGCTAGATTTATCCCGCCTGCTGAAGCTCTGCAAATCGAAACTTGACAATGATCTCCCTGTCCGCCGTCAGCTCGATCCGCTCGATCAGGCTCACCAGCAATTCCCGGTTGGCATATGCCGTATCAAGGTATCTTTGTACCAAATCTTTTGCTCGCTCTGTTTGGCTGATAGGGTTCTTTTGCTGCTGTTGAAGCTCCTTGATTCGTTCCTCCAGCTGTGCCCGTTCGTCCTTGATGCGGGTGAAGATACGCTGAAAGTCCTCCTCCGGCAACAAACCGGAAAGACGGTCGGTGTACATTCGGTCAAGGTGCTCTGTAAGGTTGGCACTCTTATTTTGCAGAGCGCTGATCTCCGCCGCCGTCTTGCTCTCCTGCGACGCCTCCTTCACCGCCTTTTCCGCAGCGGGAAGCAATGCTTCCGCGGTCAAATAGTCTTCGCAGACCTCTCGAACCTTGGCAATCACTGCATCCGTTACCGTTTTTTCCTTGATATAATGTGTGGTGCAGGCACTGTTCTTGGTAAAACGCTGATAGGTACGGCAGACGAAATACAGTGTTTCTTCTCCCTTGGCGTTGGGGCGATTCAGCACGCCCAAGGGATGACCGCATTCGTGGCAGAAAATCAAGCCCTTCAACAGAAAATCATAGGTACGGCTTCGGGTGCGTTTGCGGCTGTTCACCAGCATCCGCACCTTGCGGAAACTCTCGGCGTCAATCAGCGGCTCATGGGTATCTTCAACCACAACCCAGTTATTACGATCCTGATGCAAACACTTCTTGGACTTGTAGCTGATCTTCACTTGCCGCCCCTGTACCATATTGCCGATGTAGGTCTCATTTTGCAGCATATCGGAAATACGCTCGCTGCTCCACAGCCCCGCATAGGGTCCTTTGCGGCCCATGTTCCAGCCGCAGTAGGTGGCCGGTGTGAGGACGCCCTCCTCGTTCAGCGTAGCAGCAATTTGGCGGCAGCTAACGCCGTCCAGCGCCATGGCAAAGATCCGCCGCACTATGGGCGCAACCTCCTCATCAATGATGATCTTGTTCTTTTCGGTCGGGTGCATTTTGTAGCCATATACCGGTTTGCCGCCGATAAACTGCCCCTTGCGCTGCTTATCCCGCTTGACGGACTTGATCTTCTTGGAGATGTCCTTGGCATACATGTCGTTCATAATGGCGCGGAAGGGCGTAATATCATTGGCGCTGGACTCCACGCCGGTGTCAATACCATCCAAGAGGGAAATGTAGCGCACCCGATGCTCTGGGAAGTACCGCTCCATGTAGTGGCCGGTCATGATGTAGTCACGTCCCAGACGGCTCAAGTCCTTGGTAATAACCATGTTGACCTTCTTGGCCTCAATATCGCCGATCATTCGCTGAAAATCCGGGCGGTCAAAGTTGGTACCGCTCCAGCCATCATCAATGTAGGTGTCATAAACTTGTAAACGGTGCTTTTGGACAAATTCATCTAAAAGGGACTTCTGATTGGTCACGCTCTGCGATGGTCCTTCGCTCTCATCCTCCTTTGATAGTCTAATATATAGTGCCACATGATAATCCATAGGGTTGCTTATCTCTTGATACATACTCTAACCTCCTGAGATAAGCGGCCATTCATCCCGTTTATCATACAGGATGATCCGGTGCGGGCGCAAATTTTCCAAGCTCCCGCTTTAGGAAGGCAGCGAAGGATGAATATAGCAAGTCCCGTATGGACTCCCCATCATTATCATAAAAACAGCTGATTACCAGTTCCTGTGCTTTCATGGCACACCTCCTTCATGAATTGGTACAGACTATGCGGCAATGCAGGTAAATTTGCGTTTGCGTATCAAAAAAGCGATGGGTCACATGGACTCATCGCTGTTTTTTTCTGATTCAGTTATCAGTTGAGCATCCACACCCCGAGATTCAGGTATGCGGCAAAGGTCACCCAGAGGAGATAGGGCATTTGCAGCCATGCAGCCGGTTTATCCACTTTCCGGAAGGACAAAATCATCAGCAGGATCAAAACCCACAACGCGATCAGCCAAAGGAAAGCAAATCCAAAAGCCTGCAAATTAAAGAAGATAATGCTCCAGAAGAAATTGAATGCCAGCTGCACAAAAAACAGCAGAAGGCTGCGTGACCGGGCATTGGATGCCGGAGCCAGATAAATCCGCGCTGCGCTAATTCCCATCAAGGCAAACAGAATGCTCCAGACAATTGGAAACACAATGCTGGGTGGAGACAGTGGCGGCTGCTCGATGGTTGCGTTGTAGAGTTTCGTTCCTTCCCGTGTCAGCCAGCCGGAAAGGCCGCCAACCGCTTCCGTGAAAATGATCGAGAAGACATAGGTTTTCCATGTTGGTTTCTTCATGCGCTATCACCCAAGGATAGGATATGTAACTGAAGATAGTGATTATGCTGGTAAAATCAGCATGACAGTTCCGAAAGAATCTCTTGGAAATCTGTGAGGAATTCTCCCACAAAGCTACGTTTGTCTTGGGTTGTTTCGATCATTTCATAGAACATATACGGAATTTCCAGCCTGGTCTTTCTGAAAAGATCATAAATTATATCAAACGCCAAACTATGGCAATTATTTTCGTGTAGTAAATCTAATTGATGGAAGAGAGCGTTTAATTCGGTGAGGTTGCTGTTTGCTACAAATAGCTCGCTAATAAGAGGCAGGGTTAATGCTCCTGCCAAATCTACAATAGATACATCGTTCTTCATGATGTCTCCTTTCTGAATTTATTGGTTTTTACAATTATTTTCAAATTTTGGCGCATCTCATTTTGGACGATAGATCTTCCACCTCCTAAGTGGATGGTCTTGAGTTCCAACTCACTAAACGGTGCCATAATTTTGATAGAATTCCTGTTCAAATAGCAGCATATTTTTGCGGCGGTTTTCATCCAATACGTGGCTATAAATCTCTGTTACCATCTCCGCCTGCGCATGTCCGGAATCTCCCTGTACCGACTTGATATCACCTCTGCTTAAAACTAATTTGTAGGTTATACTGCTGTGACGCAGGCTGTGAAAGCAGACCTTGGGAAGGCTAGCACACTGCAATGCGGACTGAAAATATTTTATTAGCGTTGTATCCTGCAGAGGGTGCCCGTCTTTGTCTTGAAAGACCATAATAGGGTCAGCTGTGCCTTCTTCCTGTTGGCGGTTCAAATGCTCTTTTAACAGCCTCATTACTACCTCTGGTAAATAAATGATTCGGTTGCTCGAAACTGTTTTGGGAGACTTCAGCACAAGCACGGTTTTATCCGATTTTAACACGGGTGGAAATTCAAACAGGATGTTTTGCTCACCAAGTGTGCGCAACGCTTCTTGGCTGACTCGGCACAGGGTTTTGTTTATCCGTATGGCGCTACGTTTCCAATCTACGTCCTGCCAGGTAAGTGCCAATATCTCTCCTCTGCGAAGAGATCCGGCAAATGCCAAATGGATTGCCAGAGCTAACCGTGGATTGTCACACTGTTCTAATAATACCGATATTTGATCTGGCCGAAGAAATTGACGTGGCTTGGTTTCCATGCGTGGAAGAACAGCTCGGTGAAAGGGATTGCGAGAGATGTATTCCCATAAAACTGCCTGTTCAAATGCGCTGTGCAACAGTTTGTGAATATCTCGCAGCACAGACAAGCTCACCGTTCTTCCGCAGCTCTTATGGTAGGGACCATCGTATCTGGGTTGCTGCAAAAAATCGCGATATAGTTCTGCAACAATGAGTGGCGATAATTCCTCCAGACGGATATTCCCCAGCAGCGGAAGGATGTAATTTCGAATCAGCCCGCAATTGGACTGGTATGTTGATAACGACCATTTTGTTTGGCCGTATAAAGCTATATAGCGTTCCATAAGATTTGATATCGTTTCGACTTTCTCGTGCTCCTTTCTGCATTTTGTTTGTTGGCAGAGATCTAAAATCTGCTTTCTCCGTTCTACCTCCGCTTTTGTGTGATAGGTTTCCCATTTTTGCTTCCGGTGGCCTTGGATCGTGGTCATATAAACAACGGAATAGCTTTTTCCACGCTCTACAATAGATGCCATTATCATTAATCCCCCTTATACAGAATGGACCGAAAGTCAGCCGCGACTTTCGGTCCATTTCATTCTATATCACACTTAAGAGCGCCGATTATGATTTACAAAGTACTTTCTACCAACCTTTTATCGGAACAATAGCTCTCACCATCGCTCACTTTGTGATTGATGAAATGAGCGATGTGTGTTATACTACAGTAAAGAATCACTGTGTCGAGGTGTTTAGATGCGGAACAAAAAGCCTCCTTTTGAAATCACAAATACAATGATCCACCAAGTGGCTGAAATCGCCGAGTTGGTGGGCAAGCTGACTTCCACAAATCAGCTGTCTACAAACCCTACTTTGCGAAGAATAAACCGTATCCGGACGATCCACGGCTCTCTGGCCATCGAGCAGAACACCCTAAGTCTGGAGCAAGTCACCGCAGTGCTAAACGGCAAGCAAGTGCTGGCTTCGCCCAAGGATATTGCTGAGGTCAAGAATGCCTATGAGATCTACGAGCGGTTAGACGAACTTGATCCCTACTCTGCAGACGATTTACTGATGGCTCACGGTATCATGACGCAAGGTTTGGTAAAGGAGTCCGGCATATTCCGTTCCCGCCCGGTAGGTGTAGTTGATCAGGAGGGGCGTGTCCTTCATATTGGAACGCTTCCCAATTATGTTCCGGACTTGGTAATGGAACTGTTGGACTGGGTCAAGGGCAGCGATATCCATATGCTGATTCGCAGCTGTGTGTTCCATTATGAACTGGAATTGATTCACCCATTTGCTGACGGTAACGGTCGTATCGGACGCCTGTGGCATACACTGCTGCTCTCCAAGTGGAATCCCGCCTTTGCCTGATTACCGGTAGAGTCTATGATCCACGCCCGCCAGCCGGAATACTATGTAGCCATCAACACATCCAACGATGCAGGAGAGTCCACCGTATTTATCGAGTTCATGCTCTCAGCCATCAAGGCATCGCTCGTTGACGCAATTAGCACAAGTGATGGGCCAAGCGATGAGTCGGTAGATAAGGCAACGATGCGCTGGAAACAAATCGAAGAATTCTTAAAAACACATCCATTTATCATGAATGCCGATATCCGGGCGATATGTGGTGTATCTGCCCCCACTGCAAACCGCATTCTTGCTAAAAGGGTTGCAGAAGGTAAACTCATTAAATACCATAAAGGTGGCCATTGGGTATATAAGTTAATGCGTTGATAAGGTTTGATGTATACAATTCAACCAATAAACTCTACAGTGCAAAGGAGAGTATTTTATGCCAAGATATGATGAGTTAAAGACAGTACGAAAGCTAAGTGATCGGGGAGACACTAATTCAGTTGTTCATCTTGTCAAAGAAGCAAATGCCGATAATTTATATGTGCGTAAAGTCATCTTTGGCATTGAACAGCCTTTATATCAAGGCATATTTTTGAGAGAAGTACAGGCCTTATATAAGCTTAATAATTGTGACAATATTGTAAAAATCATTAGCCATAGAAATATGGTATATACAGATGCCGCCACAAAAGTTAAAGAGAGAGTTGGTTGCATTTTTTTGGAGTATATTAGTGGTGAAACCTTGGCAAAGACTAATATTTCCAGACTAACATCTAAACAAAAATTTAAAATTATAAAACAACTATTATCTGCAATAGAGACCGCACACTATAATGGGATAATTCACAGAGATATTAATCCCAATAATATAATGATAGATGATAATGGTGATGTTAAGGTCATTGATTTTGGTATATGCAAGATAAAACAAATGGTAAACAGTGCTACCGTATTTCGGATGGGTACTAATTCTTACTCCGCACCGGAGGTGCATTTGCATAGTCAAAATGCGACTGAGCAGAGTGACTTGTATTCAATCGGTGCGGTGATTTATTATTTATTTACCGGTGAACAGCCCCCTGTAGTTACTTGTTTCCATAGTGCCATTGATAAAGCGTCAGGATTTGATGTTAGCCTAAAACCTATAATTAAAAAGTTGGTCGCGGAAGCTCCCGAAGAACGATATAAAGATATATCGGAATTGAAGAGCGATTTGTCAGGGCTGCTAGATAGGTTTTTGGATCTAAATTTTACAGCTGTATTGACGGTAGACCATGAGAAGTTCAGTAAACTTAAAAATATGAACTTAATTCCCCGGAATTCTACGATTTCTGATTTGAGGACCATTCTTCCCACCAACTTTGTAGAATTACACATTAATCAGGATGGAGAAATATATCAATTCTTAGGAACAAATTATTTTCTGGAATGCATTTATAATGCCGCAACAAATATATTTCAAGTCGCAGATGTAAAAAAGGTAGTTCCTTTGAATAGAGAAATCATGAAGAAAAAGTTTTGCGAGCTGCCCGCAAGGCTTGATTTTCAAAATCCAAGGTTCATCCATAGATTGTCAAAAAACGATAATTTGGAGATTAAAAATATTGTTGATGGTCACTGTCTCGCATATCGTTCAAAACACAATGTAGATGCCGAGTACAAAAGCAAGTATGGTGCATGGAGGACCTTATTAACATTAACCAGAAAAAGCATTGAGGAAAATGTTCAAAGATACTCATATGATTCCTATACCATCGATGGAAATGTGTGTAGTTTCAATTTGAGTGAAGGTGTTTTTCTTGGAGATGCTGTATATACCAAAGAATCTAAATTTGTTTTTGAAAAAACAGTAAAAAACAAGCAGAAAAACAAGTTGGTCTACATAGGAAACTATGCTGAAGATAGTTTAATAGATGATCGTGTAGTTTTAAAACTGAGGTTTTTACGAAAACCAGATAGGTTACCAGCAAAAGGAACAATATGCTTGGATTATAGCGAGAGTATAACGAATATTGATCGGCAGTTGGATGCTTTGGATAGTATTGAACGGGAGGATTACTCCTGCCAGTATAGTCTTAAAGAAATCATTGCCGGAGTTACACCGCCTAAGACGAATTTACTGCATGGTAAAATTAAGTTCTTTAATTCAAGACTTGATTTGCCACAAAAGACTGCTGTAGAAAAAGCCCTAAATTCGGAATCTTTGGCTATCATTCAAGGACCTCCTGGAACTGGAAAAACAAATGTAGTTATCGAGATAATCAGACAAATTCTCAAGTTGAACGCAGAATATCCAGACCTTCCCGAAAAGAAAATACTGTTAGTTTCGCAATCACATCCTGCTGTTGACAAGATGCTAGATGACTTAATCCAACAAAGTGAAGCGAGACCAAACCTGGTTAGAGTTGGTCGAGACGAAAAACTTAATGATGAAATTCGTGAAGAGTTTGGTTTAAATTATGTAAAGGATAACTGGATTGCGCAAGTTAGAGCCAGGTGCTTAGCTTCAGCAAAATCCTATTGTCAAGAAATCGGTGTTACTTGGGATGAGTTTAACGAATACTATAATGAATACGAAAAACAATTTATTTCAAACATTGATCCAGCAACTATTAATCATCCGTTAATGGATTCTTTTGTTAGCAGAACAAATGCCCCCAGCAAAGAGAAAATGCGTAAAATATTAGAAATTCAAAAACAATGGTCGGAACGCTTGCCCCAATGCGAGGAAGTTGATCTATACATCATAAAAAGCACTACTATCATTGCCGGAACTTGTACTGGGTTTATATCCAATAGGGTAATTCGTAACGCTGAATTTGATTATGTAATTGTAGATGAGGCTGCTAAAGCAACCTATCCAGAATTGGCGGTGTCTTTTGCCAAAGCAGAAAAAATAATTTTGGTCGGTGACCATAAGCAGTTGCCTCCAGTCCTTGATACAGAGATCATTCAGGCAAATAAAAGTATTATCCGTTTGGAGGATCTGACAGAAGGTCTTTTCGAGAAACTTTATAATAGTTTTCCTGAAGATAATAAACACCGACTCACAATTCAGTACAGAATGCATCCCGTGATAGGAAGTCTTATTAGTAAGGTGTTCTATGATAATGAGATTCAAAACGGAATTGAAAAAGAGCAGCGGATCACCGGAATTCCCTTTTATGATAATGTAGCAATTGAATGGATCAGTACTTCAAAACTCCCCTCTTACAAAAGAAATGAAAAAAGAGTCGGAGATGAATCTAACGCCACTTATAAAAACAACGCAGAACTAGAGATTATCAAAAGCAAACTGCGGGAGTTAGATTCTTTAGCATCAAGGCCTATTAAGGTCGGTGTTATTACTGCTTACAGAGCACAAAAATCCGCTATAAAGGATATGATTAGACAACAAAATTTCAATCAACTACAAGTCGAAGTAGATACTGTTGATGCATTTCAAGGAGGCCAAAAAGAGATTATCATTTATTCAACTGTTCGAAGTAGCGATAAATCTACAAGGATAGGCTTTTTGAAATCGGAGGCACGATTAAACGTTTCTCTCTCCAGAGCGCAATCTTTACTGATTATTGTTGGCGATTTGGACTTTCTAAACAATACTCGTATACATGGAAATAAATTTCCAGAAATCATTGAGTATATTGATAAAACGGACGGTTGTAAAATCACCTTAGCGGGGGTTGAATAATGAAACACTTAATTGATGATATTAAACGGCACACGCCTAAATCTATACCTGGGTACTATTATTTGAAAACACAAAATATCTACATACCATTTATGAAAGTAACCATAGAATGCCTTACGAGGAAGATTTCTGAACTTAACCTCTTTTTCGAAAGCGTTTTAAAGTTAATTGAAATTTCAGTCACAGACATAAATGAAATTGCAGACATATTAGGTGTTTCTTATAGCATTGTTAAAGAGGCCATTATTGACATGGTTAGCGTCGATTATATCTATGCTTCTGAAAATAATTTAGATATAACAGCAAAAGGTAAGGCTGCGTTAAAAACGAGGCAACGAGTCGATATTCAAAAAACATATTTGAAAGATATTATCGTAGACATGATTACTGGTGTGGTATACGATGCTGATACAGTGAAGGTATCTAATCCACACCCAAGAGATGTTTTGTTGGAAAGTGTCATAAAAATCGATAGTAGTTATCTGGACTCCCATTTTCAAGAAATCAATAGTTTGTATCAATTAAGCCTAAAAAACAATAGCATCTTTGGCAATAGCTCTGTCACAAGTGAACTTTATAAAATCATCGGCATTTCATATTCGGAATTGCATTATGCTGAAAACAGAGTATATATGTATAAGAGCGAATCTTCTGATGAACTAAAGTTTGAATTTTTCTTGGATGACAGTGATAAGTACAAAAACGAATTCTACACTCAAATGAAAGAGCACTGTCGTCCGTGCCAGGAGTACTTCTTCGAGAAAAGTAGAGATTTTGTTAATCGAATTGCAGGCCAACCGATAAAGATTGAGCCATCCTTAATTGAGCAAGCCGAGATTGCAAGAAAAATGCTGTTTGCAGATAATGCAGCCGATGATACTAAAACCGACATTTTCACAAAGAAAAGATATGCATTGAACGACCGCGAATACATGAGTTATCTATATAATTCTAAAGTTCTTAAGTATAAGCGGATTTTTGTGTGCTCTAATCATGTAAACGGCTTATTGTCCTATTCTTTTTGCTCGCAATTAAATGTGCTTGCGGAGAAAATTCCAGTATTTCTGATCTACAACAAAAATGAATATGGTGTAGAAAAAACAATTCGATACTTTTTCAAGAATCCCAGTTCAAATTTGTTCTTGATTGCAAGTGAAGAAGTCGACGAAAGCATTATTTGCTTTGATTCCGAACTGGCAATGTATCTGCAAGAAAATGCAATATCTGCTTTTGAACGACCTGTCGTGTATACAATGTCAACATGTGACTTCGACAAAAAAGCTGTGAGCAAATTGAGTGGCATGCTTATTGCTAAGTATAATTTGGCTGGATATCTATCGGAAACCTCTACACAAAACAATGCATCTCCCAGAAAACAAAAAAGCAATAATTGACAACAACGCTTTCTGCTTATGGAATCTCTTTCTCATTTCGATATCAGCGTTTATTTAAAGAACATGATTTCGATGAATGGCCGCTTATTATCCTAATTTTCCATCATTTACAATAACGGCGGTGCTATCCTAACATGACCGATGCCCGGAAACCATTGATTTTCAAGGCTTTCCGGGCATCGCTTACATTAGTTCCGGCGGGATACATAGCTTCTTGAGATGCCGAGTTTTTTTGCGATCTCGCGCTGGGTGCGCGGCATCCGGCCGCCGAGGCCGTAGCGCAGCGTGACGATCTCGCGCTCGCGGTCGGTCAGGCATTCGCGCACCAGACGGCGGACCAGCACGCTGTCCTCCCGGTCCTGCAGGTCGGAGAGCATCGTGTCGTCCACGCCGACCACATCCATCAGCATGAGGTCGTTGCCGTCCTGATCCGTCTCGATGGAGTCCGAGAGCGAGACCTCGCCCTGCAGCTTCTTACGCGAGCGGAAATACATCAGGATCTCATTCGCTATCCTCTCCTAACGGATACATAGGTTGCTCAACAGGGGGCAAATCCGCCTCTCCATCCTCCGCAAAGAGGTAAACATAGGCATTTTTGCCGCCCCAGACCACCTTTTTGACAATGGTGCGCAGCAGGCGGCGTTTTTCCTCCAGCGTGGCAGAATCCACCGCGCTGGCGAAGGATTCGATCATTTCCTGGTGGAAGGCGAACTCCTGATGGAGCATCCGGCTCTGTTCAGTGAGGGCTTCCAACTCGGCAAGGCGCAGCTGCTGCGTCTCGCTTTCCCGATGCAGTTCGTCGATCTGCTCCATAACGTATTTCGCGGAGGTCTCGCTGGCAACGGACAGGGACTCCACCAACCGCTTGATGCGGTCTTCCGTTTCTGCGTGCTTCTCTTTCAGCAGCGCCAGCTCTGCGTCGTAGCCCTCCTTGCTGCCGCTGATGACCTTCTTGGTCTGCGCCAGCAGCCGGGTAAGGGTCTCCTTGTCGGCGGACAGCTTGCGGATCTCCTCGATGATCTTGGCGTCCAGCGTGTTGCCGTTGCAGTTTTTCATAGAGCAGACTGTACCGTGGCTGCGCTCCTTGGTGGAGCACATATAGGTGTAGATCAGCTCACCGTCCGCCGTGTTGCGGTTGGTCAGCTTCGGGCGCATATAGTCGCCGCATTCGCCGCAGCGCAGAAGCCCGGACAGCAGCGCCACGTTGCTGCGGGGCCTGCGGTAGCTTTTGGATTTGTTAACATCCAGCATGGCCTGCACCCGCACCCAATCGCTGCCCGCGATGAGGCCGGGGTGCTTGCCCACCGCCACGATCCATTCCTCCATGGGACGGATCTGGTTTGCCTTGCCGGGGCGCTGGAGGGTGCGGTTGTATGCCATGACACCGTGCTCGCCGTCGAATTCTGCGCGCTCGGCAAACAGGTCAACATTATTTTCTTTCAGATACTGATACGCCGTCTCGTCGGCGATCATGTAGACCGGGTTCGTGAGAATGCCCCGGATGGCAAAGCGGGTGAACTGCTTGCCGCGCTTCGTGACGCAGCGGTGCTCCAAAAGATACTGGTCGGTCTTGCTGAGAGAGCCGGCCTCCATGAACACCTCGAAGATCGTCTTGACCAGCTGGATTTCCTCTGGGATGGGTTTGAGCTTGCAGGCTTTTTTCACCTTGCCGTCCACCGTCACGCTGGACAGGCTTTCTGAGGCGTAGCCCGTGGGTGTTGTGCCGCCCAGCCAGCGTCCTGTCTTGGACAGCTCGTGCATGTTGTCCCGGATGCGCTCGGCGATGGTCTCCCGCTCCAGCTGGGAAAACACCGACGCAATATACATCATGGCGCGGCCCATGGGCGAGGACGTATCGAACTGCTCGCGGATGGAGATGAAGTCAATGTGCCGGTCGCCCAAATCCTCGATGAGCTTGGCGAAGTCACCGATGTTGCGGCTGATCCGGTCGAGGCGGTAGACCACGATGGCGGCAAAGGCGATCTTCTGGGAGTCCTTCATCATTTTCTTGAACTGCGGGCGCTCCAGATTGCCGCCGGAAAAGCCCTCGTCCTCGTAGACCAGCACGTTTTCCGCCGCTTCCTCACCAAAGTGCATGGCGATGTACTGGCGGCAAAGCTCGATCTGATTCTCGATGCTCTCGCCCTTGCCGGTGAATTTTGACTTGCGGGAGTAGATGACGTATTGCTTCGGCGTATCTTTCGTTTTCATGGCGGCACCTCGCGCTATTCGTTAGGTTGGTAGATATATTATAACGGATTGGAATCCATTTGAAAAGGTACCCAAGGGAAGAATCTGAAAAAATTTCCGAGAAAATGCTCTCTTTCTCCGGATTTTGAAAAGTGTCATTTTCCATGAAAAAAGCCTCCGTTTTGCTTCTCGGATATGTTCCAGAGGAAAACACCCACGCCCACCCGCTTGCGGCGGTCTGAGAGGAGAAAACAGAGGCTTTCGCACCCTAAATGATGCAGTTTTGAGGGCATCGCTCATGCGAGTCAAAATATGATTGATGGAATGAGCGATGCATGCTATAATATGACTAATCAAACTACGCTGTGAGGGGCTCATGAAAAACAAACAGCCGCCTTTTCAAATTACAAACAAAATCATTGATGAGGTTGCAGAAATTTCAGAGCTGACCGGCAGACTTTCTGCGCACGATCATCTTTCAAGCAATCCCAATCTGCGCCGCACCAATCGGATCCGCACTATTCACGGCTCGCTTGCCATTGAGCAGAACGCCCTGAGTCTGGAACAGGTCATCGCTGTTCTGAATGGCAAGCATGTTCTGGCTCCGCCCAAGGACATTGCCGAGGTCAAGAACGCCTATGAGATTTACGAGCGGCTGGACGAGCTTGACCCCTACTCCGTGGACGACCTGCTGACCGCTCACGGTATCATGACTCGCGGGCTTGTGGAGGAATCCGGCATGTTCCGCACGCGGTCCGTCGGCGTTGTGGATCAGGAGGGACATGTCCTGCATTTTGGCACACTTCCGCAGTATGTGCCTGATTTGGTCATGGAGCTGTTGGATTGGGCAAAGCACAGCGACCTGCACATGCTGATCCGAAGCTGCGTGTTCCACTATGAGCTGGAACTGATCCACCCCTTTGCAGACGGCAATGGCCGCGTTGGAAGGCTCTGGCATACATTGCTGCTCTCTAAATGGAATCCTGTGTTTGCATGGCTGCCGGGGGAATCCATCATCCACGACCATCAGCAGGAATACTACGATGCCATCAATGCCAGCGACAATGCAGGCGAGTCCACCGTGTTCATCGAATTCATGCTCTCCGCCATCAAAGCATCGCTCATGGATGCCATCCATACGAGTGATGCAATGAGCGATGGGAAGATGGACAAGAAAGCTCTGCGCTGGCAGAAGATCGAGCAGTTCTTGCAAACGCATGCGTATATCATGAACGCCGATGTGCGGGAGCTGTGCGGGGTTTCGGCAGCAACGGCCCATCGGATTTTGGCAGGTTTGGTGAACGAGGGAAGGCTATACAAAACTCGCGCGAACGGGCATTGGGTGTATCAATCATCAAATTGATAAGAATGCCTGCACGATACCCAAAAATCTTTTATGCAGAAATCCAAAGCGGACTCATCCGGCGTCGCTTCCAGCTCTTTATAGGCATCCAAAGCGGTCTTAGACTCGCTCTTCGCTTTGAAATCTTCCGAGGCGCAGAGATAAACCTCGTGGGTTCTGCCATCCACCGAAACATCCGCATGGATCAGCTGATAGGGTAGATGAGGAATCCCCAGTATGGTCAGCAACCGGTCAACGATCAACTCGTTCACACACTCATGCCCAATGATGCCGCGTGTTTTATCAAAGTTTGAGGGTTTATAGTAAGTCTTTGTTCCGCCGAGTTCGGAGTACGCTTTCAGAAAAGAACCGCCAATCCCCAAAGAATTGCGGTTGACGGACCATGACAAGCGGGTCAGATCCTGTTTTTCTTTCGTCCGTTGCATATGTACATCCCCACCTCAAGATTGCTGCGTATCATTACTTGTCATACGTCAAGTTTATTTTACGTCACGGCTTGTCATATGACAAGATGCATCGTAAAAACCGCCGCCCCGATTTTGTTCGTGGCGGTGGTTTCATCATGCAAGGCTTCGCAGATATTCTTCCACATTCTGATACTGCGGAAGGCGAGCATAATGTCCCCGATGTGCTCGGGATGTGGGGGCATGCGTTCGAGCCGCATTGCTCCGCGCCAAGAGAACGGCACGACGAAAGTCGTGTCTTTCTCTTTTCTCAAATTTTTCATATTCCTACTTGACAAGTAGGTAACCTCGTGTTACAATGCCTATTAATCCGATAGGAAATATATGAATCAGAAATGAGGCAAGCCTATGCTGTCCTTTTTCATGCTCCGATGTCGCCGGTAAATGCCTTCCCCCTCTCTTAAAATCACTTCTCTTTCAAATAAACTTAACTATAAAACGTACAATAAAAGGAGTTTACCGTTATGAAAACTTATGATACCATTACCGACCTGATCGGCTCCACTCCCCTGCTCAAGCTCAACCGTTTCGCCGCCGCGGAAAACCTCGGCGCTGAGGTCTACGCAAAGCTCGAATACTTCAATCCTGCCGGCTCCGTCAAGGACCGTATCGCCTATGCCATGATCACCGACGCCGAGAAGAGCGGCGCGCTCAAGCCCAGCTCCGTCATCATCGAGCCGACCAGCGGCAACACCGGCATCGGCCTTGCCGCCGTCGCCGCCGCGCGCGGCTACCGCATCATCATCGTTATGCCCGAGACCATGAGCGTCGAGCGCCGTCAGTTGATGAAGGCCTACGGCGCGGAGCTGGTGCTCACCGAGGGCGCCAAGGGCATGAAGGGCGCCATTGCCAAGGCACAGGAGCTGGCCGCCCAGACGCCGGACAGCTTCATCCCCGGTCAGTTCACCAACCCCGCGAACCCCTCCGCGCACCGCGCCACTACGGGCCCCGAGATCTGGAACGACACTGACGGCACGGTGGACATCTTTGTTGCGGGCGTCGGCACCGGCGGTACGCTGACCGGCGTGGGTGAATACCTCAAGAGCCAGAACCCCAACGTCAAGGTCGTAGCGGTCGAGCCCGCCGGCTCCCCGGTCCTGTCCAAGGGCGTCGCGGGCGCGCACAAGATCCAGGGCATCGGTGCGGGCTTCGTGCCCGACACGCTCAACACCAAGGTCTACGATGAGATCATCACGGTGGAGAACGAGGACGCCTTTGCCACCGGCCGCGAGCTGGCGCGCAAGGAGGGCCTGCTCGTCGGCATCTCCTCCGGCGCGGCGGTGTGGGCCGCCGCCCAGCTCGCCAAGCGTCCCGAGAATCAGGGCAAGCGCATCGTCGTCCTGCTGCCCGACACCGGCGACCGCTACCTTTCCACCCCGATGTTCGCAGACTGATCCCACGCTACCCTTTTGACGCAGATCTCCTCCGCGCGCAGCGCGAGGGAGGCATACCATGCGGCGAGGAGCTGTTCCGGCTCCCCGCCGCATTTCTCTGCCCGCTCGTCTCCGTAGGTCACGCGCAGCGACGCAGCGCCGAGCGGCAGGACAACGCCCCGCGCCGCGTAGGTCTCCGCCGCATCGTCGAAGCAGAGCACGATGTCCGCGCCCTCCGGCACGCGCAGGACGGGAGCCGCGACACCGAAGCGGCTGCGCAGCCTCTGCGACAGCTCCCAGCCGCCCTGCGCCGTGCAGAGCTGCAAATAGCGCGTGTCCGCCGCCAGCATCTCCGCCGCCGCGGCATAGGCGCGCGTGACGCGCAGAGCGCAGAGCGCGATGGTCGCTCTGCGCGGTGCGATCTCCTGCTGTGCCATCACACGGCGCGCGATGGCGGCAGCCGCCGCCTCGCGCAGTGGCCGCACATCCGCCGGGACGATCCCCCGTGCGGCAAAGCGCTCATACGCGGAAAACCCCCGTGGAAAGACCGCCTGCGTCACGCCGTACCGTTCCAGCGTCCGCGCGGCGGTACGCAGGCTCCACACCGCCCGCAGGCCGTCGCCGCGGCGGATGCCTACGGCAAGGAACCGCACGCCGTCCAAACGCTTCTCCCGCGCGCCGCAGCGCTCGCCCGCGCCGCGCCATTCCACTAAGCCAAACATGGTTGCCCCTCTCTCCCCTATCCCACGACCCAAAAAGGACTCTCCCTACTCTATGGGAGAGTCCTTTGTTTCCATGCCGGTAAATTCAGTTCCACGCCTTAACGTAGTCCGTCAGGTACTTGAGCGGATTGACGAGCTGACCGTTCTCTGTGATCTCAAAATGCAGATGCGGACCGCTGCCGACGCCGCTCGAGCCGGTCACGCCGATGGCCTGTCCCTGCTTGACCACCGCGCCGACGCTCACCGAGCGCTTGGAAAGGTGCTGGTAGGTGGTCGTGTTGCCGCTGCCGTGGCTGATGACGATGTACTGCCCGCGCACACTGTTGCTCGACGAAATGATGACCGTGCCGGCCTTGGCGGCATAGACGGTAGAGCTGTAGTACACGCCGCCGATGTCGATGCCGCGGTGGTTGGTGGAGGCGCCCTTGATGCCGGTGTTGCGCTTGCCGAAGGGCGATGTGACGCGCTTGCTGGTCGTCACGGGCCAGATGTAGCCGCCGTAGGTCACCGTTGTGTTGCCCTGCTGCGCGGCAAGCTCCTTGCTCAGGCGGACGATCTCCTTCTGCGTTTTTTCCTCCTCGGCCTCGATCTCGGCGAGCACGTCCTTATAATCCGCCTCGTTCTCCTCCATTTCCTTGATGAGACCGGTCGCCTCGGTGCGCTGATCGCGCAGCTCGTTGTTCTTGACCGCCAGCGCCTCCTTGGCGCTCTGCTGCTCGGCGAGCGAGGTCTCGAGCGTCTGCTGCTTTTCCGCGATCTGCGCCTGCAGCACGCGCAGGTCGTCGATCACGCGCTGATCGGCCTCCATCACCTCGCTGATGAAGTCCATCGCGCCGAGCAGTTCCTCAAAGCTCGACGACTGGAAAAGCACCGACCAGTAGGACACCGTCCCGCGCTCCTCCATCGCGCGCACGCGCTTGCAGAACAGCTCGTACTGATCCGCCTCCTGCGCCTGCGTCTCGCTGAGCTCCTGCTCGGTCTGCTCGATGAGCGCTTCATACTGCGCGATCTGCTGCTCGGTGTTGGCGATCTCCTCGCTGATGAGGTCGATCTGCTGATCGAGCAGCGCCTTGCGCTTGAGCGTGTTGGCCTTGTCCTTTTTGAGCGCGCTGAGCTGCTTGTTCACCTCGCTCTTCTTGCTTGAGAGCGCGTTGGATTCCTTTTTCAGCTTGTCGATGTCCGCCTGGGTGACGGCGGAGGCCGTCTGCGGCGGCAGGCGCAGCGGCGTCAGGTCCGCCGCGAGCACACCGAAGGCAAACAGGAACGCGACCGCCGCGCGCAATACTCGTTTTGTTCTCATGGGCAGCCGCCCTCCTTTTTCAGACTTGCAGGAATTTGCGGATCGCCGTCAGGCTGCCGCCGACGCCGACGAGCATTCCCACGCCGACGAACACCAGCGCGACCGGCTTCCATATCGTCGCAAAGTCCACAACGCTGAAGAGATTCAGCGCGTCGGACACGGAAATGCTCCGCGCGACGGTCGCGTACAGCAGCCATTGCAGGCCGAAGGCGACGCCCGCGCTCAGAAGGCCGATGATGAAGCCCTCATACACAAAGGGCCAGCGGATGAAGCCGTTCGTCGCGCCGACCATCTTCATAATGGCGATCTCGTCGCGCCGGTCGAAGGTCGTGAGCTTAATGGTATTGGAGATGATGAACACGGAAACGACCAATAATATCGCGATGAGCGCGATGCACACCACGCCCGCCACGTTCCGCAGCGTGATGAAGCCTTCCGCCAGATTTTCGTCCGCGCGGGCGTCCGCGATGCCGGTCACCTTCTTGACCGCCTCGCGCGTCTCCTCCATCCGGCCGAGGTCGATCACCTTAATGGCAAAGCGGTCGCGCAGGATCTCCGGGTCCAGATCGCCGAGGGCGTATTTCCCCTCGTACTTTTTCTCGAAGGTCTCGCACGCCTCCTCGCGCGTGATAAAGCGCACGCTCCTCACATTCGGCACCGCCTCGACGGCAGACTGGAGCGAGCGCCCCTGTGCCTCCGTGAGCGTATCGTCCACAAAGGCAAGGATCTCGTTTTCACTTTCCAGCTGACGAAGCTGCTCGTTGACGTTGTAGGCCACGAGGGAAAACGTGCCCATGACAAGTAGGCAGGCCACGGTGATGCCGACAGCCGCAAAGGACATAAAGCCGTGGCTGAACAGGTTCACCACGCCCTCGTGGAAAAAGTAACCAAAATCGTGTCTTCTCATCGCGCCTCACCTCATATTGTAGCCGATGCCGTCGCTCACGACGATACCGCGCTCAAGCGTAATGACGCGCTTCTGGAACTTGTTGACCAGATCCTTTTCGTGCGTCACGACGAGCACCGTGGTGCCGAGCTGGTTGATGCGCTCGAGCAGCATCATGATCTCCAGCGAGCGGGCGGGGTCGAGATTGCCGGTCGGCTCGTCGGCGATGATGGTATAGGGGTTGTTGACGAGCGCGCGCGCGATGGCCACGCGCTGCTGCTCGCCGCCGGAGAGCTGGTTGGGGAACTGATTGGCCTTGCCGTCCAGTCCCACCAGCTTGAGAACGTAGGGGATGCGCTTTTTCGCCTCGCGCGGCGAGGAGCCCACGGCGCGCATGGCAAAGCTCAGATTTTCATAGACCGTTTTCTTCTCGATCAGGCGGAAATCCTGAAAGATCACGCCGATGGACCGGCGCAGCAGCGGGATCTGCCGGTCGGAAATGTTGTTGAGGTTGAAGCCGTTGATCATCAGTCGGCCGCCGCTCGGCAGGACCTCGCCCGTGAGGAGCTTGATGATGGTCGATTTGCCGCTTCCGGAGGGGCCGACGAGAAAGACGAATTCGCCGTCGTTGACCTCCATCGTCACACCGCGCAGCGCGTGTGTCCCGTTCTCATATTCCTTCTGCACGTCGGTCAAGCGGATCATCGCCGTGTTCTCCCCTTTTTCTCCAAGTTTGCCTATTATATTCTATTATACGCGAGCGGCAAAGAAATGGCAATAAAAATTATGTAAACAGCCGCTGTTTTTTTGACGTTCCCCTGCGGAAGAAGTTCCCAAGGCGCAAAAAAAGAGGCTTTCCCTTCGGAAAGCCTCCTTCGCTATTCTCTTACGCCTCGATGCCGCGGGAGGCAAGGTACTTTTTGACCATCAGCGCCACCTTGAAGGTGATGGCGTCGTCGAACTCACGCAGGTCAAGGCCGGTGAGCTTCTTGATCTTCTCCAGACGGTAGACGAGCGTGTTGCGGTGGACGAACAGCTTGCGTGCCGTTTCGGAGAGGACGAGGTTGTTCTCAAAGAACTTGTTGATGGTGAAAAGCGTCTCCTTATCGAGCGAGTCAATGGGGTTCTTCTTGAAGACCTCCTGCAGGAACATCTCGCACAGGGTGGTCGGCAGCTGATAGATCAGACGGCCGATGCCGAGGTTTTCGTAGCTGACGACATATTTCTCCGTATCGAAGACCTTGCCGACCTCGATGGCGATCTGCGCCTCCTTGTAGCTCTTGGCGAGGTCGCGCAGGTGCGCGGCGACCGTGCCGATGCCAACGACGACCGTGCTCTCGCCGTTCTCACGCAGCGTCTCTTCAATGAGCTGGGCGGTCTTCTCCAGATCGCGCGTGCCGACATTCTCGCCAAGCTGCTGAATGAGCACCACGTCGCTCTCGCCCATGGAAAGCGCGAAGCTGGTCTGGCGGTCCGGGAAGATGTTCTGCACCGCCTCCACGGTCAGGCCCTCAAAGCGCTCGTCCAGGCGGCGGATCAGGAACACGCCGCGGTTGAGCTCGGTCTCAACGTGCAGCTCCTTGGCGCGGATATAGAGGTCACTGAGCATGATGTTGTCGGAGATGATGTTCTTGATGAAGGAGACCTTGTCGTACTTCTCCTCATAATAGCTCTTGGCCGCGTTGAGTGCGACCGCCGCCATGGAGCAGGCCGCACGGCTCATCTCGTTCTCGCCATAGGCAAAAACCGCAAAATCGAAGTGACCGTTCCAGCCGGACAGCGCCTTGAAGGTCTTGCCGGCGAGCGGAACCACGCTCTCCTCCGCGTCGTTGATGCTGCTCACAAGCTCGCTCCAATGACTGCCAATCTCGCTCAGCTCCGTACAGGCAATGACGGTGCCCTCGGCGTCGATCACGCCGATCTCGGTATCGACCGCATCCTTGAATTGCAAAACGATGTTCTGGAAAACTCTCCCTGACATGGTGTACCTCCCGAAACCCTTACGCGGGTAGTTTGTGCAACTTGCTGATTGAATGAAATCATTATACTTGGCTTCGACATAATTTGCAAGCTATTTTTTCTTTTTTCCACAAAAAACTTTTTCTTTTTTGTGGAAAGCGTAAAGGATATTGGAACAAGTGTTCAATCTCCCGCAAATTTCGTTGGGCATTTTGTCTACCGCTGAAGCTGCGCCTCCTCTGCTGCCGTCAGCAGGCGGAATTCGCCCGGCGCGAGCGTGTCATCGAGCCGCAGCGACCCCATCGAAAGGCGCTTCAAATACGTCACCGGCTTGCCGCGGGCAGCCAGCATCCGCTTGACCTGGTGGAACTTCCCCTCGCGCAGCGTGACGAGACATTCGCTCGTCTCTCCCGCGGCGAGGATCTCCAGCCCTGCGGGCAGGCACTCCAGCCCGTCGCCGAGCATCATGCCCGCCTCGAACGCCGCGCAGTCCTCAGGCGCCAGTCGGCCCGACACACGGGCATAATAGACCTTATCGACGTGCTTTTTCGGACTGAGCAGCGCGTGCGCCAGCTCGCCGTCGTCCGTCAAAAGCAGCAGCCCCTCCGTATCCTTATCGAGCCGTCCGACCGGAAACACGCCGATCTTGCGCAGCTCCGGCGTGAGCAGGTCCAGCACCGTTCTGCCCCGCCCATCCTCGGTCGCGCTCAGCACGCCTGCGGGCTTATGCAGCATGACGTAGGTGTGCCTCCGGAGCAGCAGCTCCTCCCCGTTGACCGCGATGCGGCAGCTCTCCGCGTCATACTTCTCCTCCGCGCTGCCGGCGATCCTCCCGTCCACCAGCACGCGGCCCTCGCGCACGAGCGTCTTGACCTCGCGGCGCGACCAGCGTCCCGTCGAGGCGATGAGCTTGTCCAGCCGTTCCTTCGCCATACCCATTCTCCTCTGCTTTCACTTTCATTTCTGCGCCCATCCTATCATACTTTGCCCCGTTTGGGAATAGCCTTTCGTGAAAGGGTGTGACGCTGTGTTTATCTGCACGATGAAATATTCCCGCCGCCGGCTGCTCGGCGTTTTGTGGCTGCTGCTTCTTGCCTTTCTCGGCTTTCTCCTGCTGCGCTCATGCGGCTCGGACCGTACCGCTGCCGCCGCAACGAACGAGCAGCGCGTCGCCTACCTGAACTCCCTCGGCTGGCAGGTCGAGCCGGAGCCGGTCGAAACGCTCTCGCTCACCCTGCCCAAGGAGCTGGAGGAGCCCTATCTGAGCTACAATGTGCTCCAGCGCGCGCAGGGCTTTGATCTGGAGCCCTGCTGCGGCAAAACGGTCGAGCGCTGCACCTACACGGTGAAAAACCATCCCTCGGGCAAGGTCTGTCAGGCCGACCTCTACATCTGCGGCGGCGAGATCGTCGCGGGCGATATCCTCTGCACCGGCGAAGGCGGCTTCATCGCGCCGCTGGCCTTCCCGAAGGACGCCTGAGCGCCCACCTTCCCCGCTCCACTCTCGCTCTCGTTTTCCGGTGGAGCTTCTTCGCAGAGCAAAAAGAAAGACAGCCTTTGCCGTGTGCCGATAAGACAGTAATTTGAGAAAACTACAAAATCGGCAGCTGCTAGGTAGGATTGGACAGCAAAACAGGCGGCACTCAGCTTCGGTTGGGTGCTGCCTGTTTTTGTACATCTGAGGGTTGAAAATTGCTTGTTTTCCCCTCTGTGTGGCTTTGTTCAAAAGTGAGCATATCTGGCTTCATTTATTCACATAGATTAAGTTTGAAACATGAAAAAGGCCACATTTCAACATATTGATTATACGGATCAGAGAATCACTTTACGATGAAGTCATTATACATAGCAGCATAAATTTTTGCTTGAATAAGCATCACTATTTTACATGCAGGAAAAGTGACCCAAACGGAGCGAATAAACCGATTATACTAATTCTCTGAAATATGCCACATTATCTTGAAAAAGCAGAAGAAAATGAGTATAATATAATGTGTACACACTATTCAGGGATACCCAATTAGAGCTATGGAGGAAAAATGAAGCTATCATCCTTTTTTCACTTCGCTGCTTTTGGCGTAAAGACGATTCTGCTTAGAAAGAAATCACCAATCCTTGGAACTGTAATCCTAACAGACAAATGCAATTTGCATTGCAAGCACTGTTCCGTCAACAATATTACAGCAATCGTCCATCCATATGAACAGATCTGGCAAGAAATGCAGCGGCTATATGACATGGGAGTTCGCATTTTGTTCTTCTGCGGTGGCGAAACATTTCTTTGGAAAGATGGCGAACGCACTCTCAGAGATTTGGTTATAGAAGCAAAGAACATGGGTTTTCTCATCGTCAACATAGTTACGAACGGAACGTTTCCCATTGATCTCCCAGAAGCAGATTTGATTCTTTTGAGCTTGGACGGAGATAAGCAGCGCCATAATGAAGTTCGTGGTGACACCTACGACACTATCATGAAGAACATCAGCAATGCTACCGCAGACAATATCTGTTTCTATATGGCAATCAATCAAATCAACAAAGATCATGTACGAGATGTCTGTCTAACGGCTCGTGACACTAAAAATGTCCGTGCAGTATCATTCAATTTCCACACACCATATCCTGACACAAAAAAATTAGCTCTGACTAAAGAGGAAAAAGCCAAGTGCTGTGATACGATAACTCAAATGATGAAAGAAGGCGCACCTGTATTCAACCTAAAAAGTGCGTTTCCATATCTTATTGAAAATCGTTTTCCTACGCCTTGCCATCAGTGCGTAGTGATGGAAAACGGAAAGTTGTCTACTTGCGGGCGCTGTATAGATGTTCCTGGCCTTTGCGACCAATGCGGATACTTTTTTGTTGCTGAATATACGCTTCTGTTCAGAGGCAATCCCAAAATAATCATTGAGATGCTTCATACATACTTGAAGTATATTTAGGAGTAATATGAGCTTCATTACAGGTTTAACGAGAATGTGGCTTACACGGACAGCGAAGCCATTTACGTTCAAAAATGGATATGACCAGATATTGCCGTATGCAGAATGTGAAAACCTTGGGCTGTATGTTCATATCCCTTTTTGCAAAAGTATCTGCAACTTTTGCCCTTATTGCAAAGTGCGGTATTCTGCTGAATTGTGTGATAGGTACATAGATTCTTTGATTCAAGAAATACACATTGTGGGCAGCCAACATGCGGAGCATAGAAAAGCAACCAGCCTATACTTCGGTGGTGGGACACCTGCACTCGCAGCCAACCGTATAAAAGAAATCGTTAATGCATTGAGTGAGCACTTTATTATCACAGAGGGGATTGGACTGGAACTTCATCCCGATAATGTGAATGTGGAAACGCTGCAAATGTTGAAAGATGCAGGTGTAACAAAAATCAGCATCGGCATTCAATCATTCTGCGATAAGTATCAGAAGATTCTTGGCAGAAAGAAAATTGATACCGCAGAAATGATGTCTGCGTTGTCTGCCGTTTCTTTTGAAACTGTTTCCATGGACTTTATCTTTGCGCTGCCTGGACAAACCTACGATGATTTGAAGTCGGATATTGATGCCGCTTTTTTATTGGGGGCAAATCACGTTGCCATATACCCATTCATTGATTTCACTTTTACAGAAAGTCCCGTTACTGCAATGCCTAAAAAAGATAAACGAGAGTTGCTGGATGCCATTACTCAATACTGTTTAGGAAAAGGATACTCTCGAAATTCTATCTGGACTTTCTCAAGTGGAACGGATGCAAACTACTCATCCATGACCAGAGATAATTTCCTCGGATTCGGTTGCTCTGCTACGAGTCTATTCAAAGAGCAATTCAAAATCAATACTTTTGATGTAGATTCCTACTGTGAAAGAATTCGTTCCGGGAACCTCGCCACATCATTGACAATTCGCTTTACCAAGCGGCAACGGATGGTTTATTGGCTATTTTGGACAGCATACAGCACAAGAGTAACTGCCGAAGATTTTGAAAAATTCTTTGGTGTGTCATTGAAAAAAATGTATGGATTCGAGCTTTGGGTTGCCAAACAATTAGGGCTTGTCAAGGAACACAACGGCACTTATGAAATGACGCTAAAAGGTGCCTTCTACTATCATTACTATGAGAATTTTTACACGCTATCTTATATCGACAAGATGTGGGGTATCATGCGAAAAGAAGCATTTCCCGAACAGATTGAACTGTAAAAGAACGGAGATCGCTCAATGCCAGACAACAGGAATCGTAAGCGACCGATACAGGTCAAATTCTTCGTAGATGAAAAAGAACTCAGCTTGATAAAGGCGAGGATGGCGCAGCTTGGTATAGAGAATATGAGCGCTTACCTTCGGAAAATGGCGATCGACGGATATGCAGCAAAACCGGATTTGCCTGAACGCCGTGAACCCAAAAATCCATGACTCACTTTCCGAAGATAGATTGATATTCAGCTCCGCAGGAGCGTAGCCAATTTCTTAGAAATCGTTAAAGGGTTTGGGATGTTTCCCAACAAGATTTTGCAAAAGGTCAGCAAGGCTGAAATTTTGCAAAACGCACGAGTGGGTACCGCTGTGCATTGCTTGCCAGAATGGTAAGCTCCGGTGTGGGTACTCACCGGATTTGCTTGCTATTCTGCAAGGAAATCTCGGTCGTACCACGCCGGTTTTCGCAAGTGTAGCTACACTTGCTGTGCTTGCTATTCTCCGTTTCCCATGATAGCAAGCGTCATTTTCCAAATGGAAATCGGCGGCAACCGCCGCCTTGTCTGCCAAAAAGCGAAACGGACGGGCGCTGTCAATGGCGGCGCAGCCGTTCATCTTGACCATTGACGGCGTTCGTCCGTTTTGCTACTCCGACTGAATTTTTACATAAAATGAACTGAAGTGAAGGAGGCTTGACGAAGTGAATCCGAAAGAAAATGACAATGAGATCATCGAACTGACCGACGAGGAACTGTATGAGATTTTCGCCGACGATGATTTTGATAACGGCGAGGAGGACGCTGAAATCCGCTCGTTTTATTTCTCCAATCCCGACCCGTATGCCAAGGTCAAGCCGCGCCCCGACGATGCCCCCAAGAGGGAGTTTTCTTTCGATGAAAAGGGCAGCATTGTTGTGAAAAATCCGTCCGCCTTTTGGCTGCCCGACGTCAAAATCGTGGAGGAACACGGCGGCACGGAATACACCGTAACCGGCAACTATGAGGGTACGGAAACCCTCGACAAGAAGCTCAGACGCATTATGGAGCAGAACGCTGCCGATGATAAAAGTAGTATCACGGAGGACGCCGATGAGTAACGACGTTTCTCTTGATATAAACCAAAAATCCAATCCTGTTCAGACAGTTGCCCCACCGAAGGAGGACAACAATATGTTAAGGGCAACCGACAAAATCACAGCGCTTTATTGCAGACTGTCCGTGGAGGACACCAAAGAAAAGGACGGCAAAGATGACCCGTCGAACTCCATACAGCATCAGCAGATCATGTTAATGGAGTATGCAAAATCTCAGCACTTTCCGAACCCAACGTTCTTTATTGATGACGGGTACAGCGGCGTGGAGTTTTCCAACCGCCCCGGTTTTCAGAAGATGCTTGCGGAAATTGAAGCCGGTCATGTGGAAGTGGTGATTACGAAAGATCTTTCAAGACTCGGTCGTAATTCCTCGCTGACAGGGCTTTATATCAACTACACATTTCCTCAGTACGGCGTACGGTATATTGCCATCAACGACCACTTCGACACCATTGACCCCAACAGCACCGACAGCGACATGGCAGGTATCAAGAACTGGTTCAATGAGTGGTATTCCAAGGATACCAGCCGCAAAATCCGTGCCGTCAACAAAGCGAAGGGTGAGCGTGGAGAGCGCTTGACCACCAACGTTCCCTACGGCTACAAGCATGACTCTAGCGACCCCAAGAAATGGGCGATTGACGAGGAAGCGGCGCAGATTGTGAAGCGGATCTTTGCGCTCTGCATGGAGGGAAAAGGGCCGAGCCAGATCGCCGCCTTGCTGGAAAAGGAAAAGGTGCTGAATCCCACCGCCTATAAACAGCGGGAGGGCAGAAAAACACCGCATCAGACCCCGGAGAACGAGTATCGCTGGCACGAAAGCACCGTTGCTTACATCCTCGAATACATGGAGTACACAGGCTGCACGGTCAATTTCAAGACCTACACCAACTCCATTTGGGACAAGAAGCAACGGGAAAATCCAATGGAAAATCGCAAGATTTTCTATAACACCCACCCGGCGATCATCTCTCTGGAAGTCTTTGATAAGGTGCAGGAGATTCGGCAGCAGCGGCACCGCAGAACGGCAACGGGCAAGAGCAATATGTTCTCCGGTCTGGTGTTCTGCAACGACTGCAAGCAGAAGCTCTACTACTCCACCACCAGCTATTTTGAAAAGAGGCAGGACTTCTTCATCTGCTCCACCCATCGTGTCAATAAGGACAAGTGCAGCGGACATTATATCCGTGCCGTTGTGCTGGAACAGATCGTCTGGAAGCATATTCAGGAGGTCATATCGGTAGTCACTCGCTACGAGGCCTATTTCCGTTCCGAGATGGAGCAAAAACTCCGTATACAGAGCGAGGAATCGCTGCGGCTGTATCAAAAGCGGCTGGCACAGGCTGAGAAGCGAATCGGCGAGCTTGACCGCCTTTTCATCCGCATTTACGAGGACAATGTCGCAGGTCGGCTGGACGATGAACGCTTTGCGATGATGAGCAAGAACTATACCGAGGAACAGAAAACCCTCAAAGCCGAGGTCAAGGGTCTGCAACAGCAAATACATGAACAGGAACAACAGGCAGAGAATATAGAGCAGTTTGTTCAGCGGGTAAAGAGGAACAGCACCCTCACGGAACTGCCCCCCTATGCCCTCAGAGAGCTTGTGAAGGCGGTCTATGTGGACGCACCGGACAAGTCCAGCGGCAAGCGCAGGCAGAAGGTACATATCGAGTACGACCTTGTGGGCTACATTCCCGTGGATGAGCTGCTAAAAGCGGAACAGGCATGACCGAGATCATGCCTGTTCCAAGAAATTTGATTTTACTGTCTTACCAGCAGGGGGCCTTTCGGCTGTCTTTCTTCTATCTCATTCAGGAATTAGTCCTTGCACTCGATAACAACACCGGAACCGACGGTACGGCCGCCTTCACGGATAGCGAAGCGGAGGCCCTTCTCGATCGCGATGGGGGTGATCAGCTCAACGTTCATGTCGACGTTATCGCCGGGCATGCACATCTCGGTGCCCTCGGGCAGAGTGATGACGCCGGTGACGTCGGTGGTACGGAAGTAGAACTGAGGACGATAGTTGTTGAAGAACGGGGTGTGACGGCCGCCTTCATCCTTGGTCAGAACGTAGACCTGGCCAACGAACTTGGTGAGGGGGTGAATGGAGCCGGGCTTGCAGAGGACCTGGCCGCGCTCGATCTCGGTCTTGGCAACACCGCGGAGCAGAGTACCAACGTTATCGCCGGCTTCGGCGTAGTCGAGCAGCTTGTGGAACATTTCGATACCGGTGACGACGGTCTTGCGACGCTCGTCGGTCAGACCGATGATCTCGACTTCCTCGCCGAGCTTGAGCTGACCACGCTCAACTCTACCGGTGGCGACGGTGCCGCGGCCGGAGATGGTGAAGACGTCCTCAACGGGCATCAGGAAGGGCATGTCGGCCTTACGGTCGGGAGTGGGGATATAATCGTCAACAGCGTCCATGAGCTCCTTGATGCAGGCATACTCGGGGGCGTTGGGATCGGTGGACTCGGAAACGAGAGCGTTCAGAGCGGAGCCCTTGATGATGGGAATCTCATCGCCGGGGAACTCGTAGCTGGAGAGCAGCTCACGGACTTCCATCTCGACGAGCTCGAGCAGCTCCTCATCGTCGACCTGATCGCACTTGTTCAGGAAGACAACGATGGCGGGAACGCCAACCTGACGGGCGAGCAGGACGTGCTCGCGGGTCTGGGCCATAGGACCGTCGGAAGCGGCGATGACCAGGATCGCGCCGTCCATCTGGGCAGCACCGGTGATCATGTTCTTGATATAGTCGGCGTGGCCCGGGCAGTCAACGTGAGCATAGTGACGCTTCTCGGTCTCATACTCAACGTGGGCCGTGTTGATGGTAATGCCGCGCTCGCGCTCTTCGGGAGCCTTATCGATGGAGCTGTAGTCGGTGTACTGGGCCTTGCCCTGCATGGCGAGCCACTTGGTGATGGCAGCGGTCAGGGTGGTCTTACCATGGTCGACGTGACCGATGGTGCCGATGTTTACGTGGGGCTTAGTTCTCTCGAATTTCTGCTTAGCCATTAGAGTGATCCTCCTATTATGATTTTTTCATTGTTTTCGGTGTCACTTGCATAACACCATGATTTTACCGTAAATCGAGCCGATTTGCAACTGTTATTTTCGTGCCTCAGCTCATGTGGCGCCCGGTGCGCTGATCGATGATCTTTTCCTGAATGCTCTTCGGGATCTCGATGTAGTGCGAGGGCTCCATCGTGTACTGACCGCGTCCCTGCGTGCGGGAACGGAGGTCGGTGGCATAGCCGAACATCTCGGCGAGGGGAACAAACGCGTCGATCTGCTGCGCGCCGGAGCGGGCCTCGAAGCCTTGGATCTGACCGCGGCGGCTGTTGAGGTCGCCGATGACATCACCCATATACTCGTCGGGGACAATGACGCTGACCTTCATGATCGGCTCGAGCAGCGTGGGGCCGGCCTTCTGGCAGGCTTCCTTGAACGCCATGGAGCCGGCGATCTTGAACGCCATCTCCGAGGAGTCGACCTCGTGGTAGGAGCCGTCGTACAGCGTGACCTTGACGTCGACCACCGGATAACCAGCGAGCACGCCCGCGAGCATCGCGCCCTGGATACCGGCATCGACCGCAGGGATATACTCCTTGGGAACGCTGCCGCCGACCGTGGCGTTGACGAACTCGTAGCCCTTGCCGGACTCATTGGGCTCAACGTGGATCTTGACATGACCGTACTGGCCCTTACCGCCGCTCTGGCGGGCATACTTGGTGTCCTGATCGACGGCCTTGGTGATGGTCTCCTTATAGGCGACCTGCGGCGCGCCGACGTTCGCCTCGACCTTGAACTCGCGGAGCAGACGGTCGACGATGATCTCCAGATGGAGCTCGCCCATACCGGCGATGATGGTCTGACCGGTCTCTTCGTCCGTGTAGGTCTTGAACGTGGGGTCCTCCTCAGCCAGCTTCATCAGCGCAATGCCCATCTTCTCCTGACCAGCCTTGGTCTTGGGCTCGATGGCAACGCGGATCACAGGCTCGGGGAACTCCATGCTCTCGAGGATGATCGGGTGCTTTTCATCGCAGAGCGTGTCGCCCGTCGTGGTGTTCTTGAGACCGACCGCCGCGGCAATGTCGCCGGAGTAAACGGTCTCGATATCCTCACGATGGTTGGCGTGCATCTGCAGGATACGGCCCATGCGCTCACGAACATTCTTGGTGGAGTTGAGAACGGAGGAGCCGGTGTTGAGTGTACCGGAATAGACGCGGAAGAAGCTCAGGCGGCCGACATAGGGGTCGGTCATGATCTTGAATGCCAAGGCGGAGAAAGGCTCGTCATCGCTCGGCTCACGCTTGTCTTCTTCGTCCGTCTTCGGGTTGATACCCTCGATGGCGGGGATATCGGTCGGCGCGGGCATATAGTCCACAATGGCATCGAGCAGCTTCTGCACGCCCTTGTTGCGGTAGGACGTACCGCAGACCACAGGGATCATCTCGACCGCGACGGTCGCCTTGCGGATCGCTGCGCGGATCTTGGCGGTGGGGATCTCCTTGCCCTCAAGATACATCTCCATGATCTCATCGTCGAACATGGAAACGGCGTCGAGCATCTTCTCACGGTATTCCTCCGCGAGCTCGCGCATATCCTCGGGGATCTCCTCCACGCGCATATCCTTGCCCATTTCGTCGTAGTAGACGTCCGCGTTCATCTCGACCAGGTCGATGATGCCGCGGAATTCGGCTTCCTTGCCGATGGGCAGCTGGATGGGCACCGCATTGCACTTGAGACGCTCGTCGATCATGCGCAGGACGTTATAGAAGTCCGCGCCCATGATGTCCATTTTGTTGACGTAGATCATGCGGGGCACATGGTAGTGATCCGCCTGACGCCAAACCGTCTCGCTCTGCGGCTCAACGCCGCCCTTGGCGCACATGACGGTCACAGAGCCGTCGAGCACGCGGAGGCTGCGCTCCACCTCGACCGTGAAGTCGACGTGGCCCGGGGTGTCGATGATGTTGATGCGATGGTTCTTCCAGAAGCACGTCGTGGCGGCAGACGTAATGGTGATGCCGCGCTCCTGCTCCTGCTCCATCCAGTCCATCGTCGCAGTACCCTCGTGGGTCTCGCCGAGCTTGTAGTTGACGCCTGTGTAGTACAGGATACGCTCGGTCGTGGTGGTCTTGCCTGCATCGATGTGGGCCATGATGCCGATATTTCTTGTTTTCTCCAGAGATACTTTTCTCGGCATAAGATTCTCCTTGCTTTCTTACCAGCGGAAGTGGGCGAACGCCTTGTTGGCCTCGGCCATCTTGTGGGTATCTTCGCGCTTCTTCACAGCCGCGCCGGTGTTGTTGGCGGCGTCCATGAGCTCGCCGGCGAGACGCTCGGCCATGGTGCGCTCACCGCGGGCGCGGGAGTAGGCCGTCAGCCAACGCAGACCGAGGGTCTGACGACGGGCAGGACGAACCTCCATAGGGACCTGATAGTTGGCGCCGCCGACACGGCGGGTCTTGGTTTCGAGAACGGGCATGATGTTTTCCATCGCCTGGGTAAAGACGTCGAGCGGCTCATTGCCGGTCTTTTCCTTGATGATGTCAAACGCACCGTAGACGACCTTCTGTGCAACGCCCTTCTTGCCGTCGAGCATGATGCTGTTGACGAGCTTGGTCACGAGGACACTGTTGTACATAGGATCGGGCAAAATTTCTCTCTTGGGAACATTACCTCTTCTGGGCACTTTGCTTCCCTCCTTCTTATAATATAGAAATCATAGGTACTCGCGGACGGGGCTTGCCCCCGCCGTGTTTCGGCCTGCCAAAGAGGTATCCTTATATGATAAGACCTTTTGGCAAAGCTCTACTTTCATGCAGACCTTACTTCTGCTTCGGGCGCTTCGCGCCGTACTTGGAACGGCCCTGCATACGGCCCTGCACGCCCTGCGCGTCCAGAGTGCCGCGGATGATGTGGTAACGCACACCGGGGAGGTCCTTGACACGGCCGCCGCGGATCATGACCACAGAGTGCTCCTGCAGAGAATGACCGACGCCGGGGATGTAAGCGGTGACCTCGTAGCCGTTGGTAAGACGCACACGGGCGATCTTACGAAGAGCGGAGTTCGGCTTCTTGGGGGTCGCGGTTCTCACAGCGGTGCAGACGCCGCGCTTCTGAGGAGAAGGAAGGTTGGTTTCCTTGTTCTTCAGCGTGTTGAGGCTATACTGCATGGCGGGAGAATTGGACTTGTAGGTGGCCTGCTCTCTGCCCTTGCGGACCAGCTGATTAAAAGTAGGCATTCAAAAGTTCTCCTTTCTGAAAAATTGCGAGCCGGAGGCTCAATTTATTTTTTACAGGATATCGGTAAAATATCCTGAAAAAACCATATTTATCCGTTCAGGAGCGTTACGACCGCGGCGCCGACGGCGATGCCGGCTGCGCTGCCGAGCTGCGCCATCGTGAAGTCCCGCTCTACGGGAACCGACGCGCAGGCGTCCTCGACCCGTCCGGTCACAGCGGGGTCTGCGTCGCAGGCGAGAAAGACCTTTCGGGCTCTCCCCTCGCGCAGCGCGCGGAGCGATTGCTTCACGCCGACGACCTTTTGGGCGGTGCTGAGCTCTTCTAACACGGCACGCCCTCCTCACGGCATAACAAAATCCGCGAAACAGTCTCGCGCAAGGTAGAATTATAGCATAGTTGTCCCCCACCGTCAAGCGATATTTGCTCTTCGCGGCCTAAAATTTTCTCTGAAATGTACGATTTTTTCATTTTCTTTTCGGTACTAATGTATAAAGGAAGAGCCGACCGGTGCGGTCGGCTCTTCTTCTGCGATATTTAGACCTCTTCGGAACTCTCGCCCGCCTCAGTCGAGGCGGCCTCGGAGACCGTTTCGGCGGCTTCGCCGTCATACGGCTCTGCCGCGGTCTCCTCCTCGGCCGGCTTTTCGCGGTCGGGGACGATCTCCTCGGCGAACTCACGGTAGGCGGTCAGGCCCGCGCCGGCGGGAATGAGCTTACCGATGATGACGTTCTCCTTCAGGCCAAGCAGATGGTCGACCTTGCCCTTGATGGCGGCCTCGGTGAGCACCTTGGTGGTCTCCTGGAAGGACGCGGCGGAGAGGAAGGAATCGGTGGCAAGGGACGCCTTGGTGATACCCATGAGAAGCTGGGTGGCCTCAGCCTCACGCAGCGGCTCGCCGGTCTCGGCATTGACCTCACCGGCGGCATTGCGGCGCGCAATGTCCTCGTTGGCGTCCATCAGCTCCAGAACGTCGACCATCGCGCCGGAGAGCAGGTTGGTGTCGCCGGATTCCTCCACGCGCACCTTGCGCATCATCTGGCGGACGATGACCTCGATATGCTTATCGTTGATGTCAACGCCCTGCTGACGGTAGACCTTCAAAACCTCCTGAATGAGGTAGTTGTGAACGGCGGAGGCGCCGCGGATGCGTAGCACGTCGTGCGGGTTGAGTGCGCCCTCCTGCAGCTGGCAGCCCTTTTCGATCACGTCGCCGTCCTTCACGCGCAGGCCGGTGTGCGGCACGGAGTAGGTGCGGGTGTCGCCGTCGTCGGCGGTCACGATGATGTTCAGCAGGCTGCCCTTCGTGGCCTCCTCGAACCTGACCTTACCGGCGATCTCGGAAAGCGTCGCCATCTTCTTGGGACGGCGCGCCTCGAACAGCTCCTCAACACGCGGAAGACCCTGCGTGATGTCGCCGCCGGCAACGCCGCCGGTGTGGAAGGTACGCATCGTCAGCTGCGTGCCGGGCTCGCCGATGGACTGTGCGGCGATGATGCCGACCGCCTCGCCGGGGCCGACGGGCTTGCTGGTCGCCAGGTTCATGCCGTAGCACTTGGCGCACACGCCGGAATGGGCGCGGCAGGTCAGGACGGTGCGGATCTCGACCTCGTGAATGTCGAACTTCTCAAGCAGATCGGCGTCGGAGGCGTCCATCATGTGATCCTTGGAGATCAGCACCTCGTCGGTGCCGGGCTTGAGGATGTCGTGGACGGGATAGCGGCCGTGGATGCGCTCGGAGAACTTCTCGATGACCTGACCGTTCTCGCTGATCTCGCTGGCGATGATGCCGCGGTCCGCGCCGCAGTCGTCGGAGCGGATGATGACGTCCTGGCAGACGTCGACCATGCGGCGGGTGAGGTAACCGGAGTCCGCGGTACGCAGCGCCGTATCGGCCAGGCCCTTACGGGCGCCGCGGCTGGAGATGAAGTATTCCAGCACGGACAGGCCCTCGCGGAAGTTTGCCTTGATGGGGATCTCGATGGTCTTACCGGCGGTGTTGGCCATCAGGCCGCGCATACCGGTCAGCTGACGGATCTGCTTCATGGAGCCACGGGCGCCGGAGTCCGCCATCATGAAGATGGGGTTGTAGCGGTCCATGTTCTTCTGCAGGGCGTCGGTAACGTCGGCGGTGGTCTTTTCCCACTCGGCGACGACCGCGCGGTAGCGCTCGTTCTCGGTCATGAAGCCCATCTTGAACTGGTCCTCGATGTCCACGACGCGCTGCTCGGTCTCGGCGATGAGGGTGTACTTCTCGTCGGGGATGGTCATATCCGCGATGGAGATGGTGATGGCGGCGATGGTGGAGTTGTGGTAGCCGGTCGCCTTGATGTTGTCGAGCACCTCGGCGGCAACGGTGAAGCCGTGCTTCTTGATGGTACGGTCAACGATCTTGCCCAGCTGCTTCTTGCCGCAGGTGAACGTGATCTCGTAATCGAAGTAATGCTCGGTGGGGTTGCCGTTCTCGTCCACACGCTCGACAAAGCCGAGGTCCTGCGGGATGTTGTGGTTGAACACGATGCGGCCGATGGTCGTGTCGACGATCTTGTGGCCCATCGTGCCGTCCGGCAGCGCCTTCTCCACGCGCACGCGGATGGGCTGGTGGGTACCGATGAGGTGGTCCTTGAAGGCGAGCATCGCCTCGTCCTCGTCGCGGTAGACGTTGAGGTGCGTGTTCGCGCGCTCCTCGTCCGTCAGCTCGCTCAGGCTCTTGCCGGCGAGGGAGAAATCGACGTTGGACGGCCAGAACTCGTCGTTGTCGAGCTGGCTCACGCCGTTTTCAAAGCGGTCGAAGGTGAGGTAGTAGGAGCCGAGCACCATATCCTGCGTCGGAACGGTGACGGGGCCGCCGTCCTGCGGACGCAGGAGGTTGTTGGCGGAGAGCATGAGGATGCGGGCCTCGGCCTGCGCCTCGGCGGACAGAGGAACGTGAATGGCCATCTGGTCGCCGTCGAAGTCCGCGTTGAACGCGGTGCAGTTCAGCGGGTGAAGCTTGAGCGCGCGGCCCTCGACGAGCACCGGCTCGAACGCCTGGATACCGAGGCGGTGGAGCGTCGGCGCGCGGTTGAGCATGACGGGGTGATCCTTGATGACGAAGTCCAGCGCGTCCCAGACCTCCGGACGGCCCTTATCGACCATCTTCTTGGCGGACTTGATGTTGTTGGCGGCGCCGTCCTCCACGAGCTTCTTCATGATGAACGGGCGGAACAGCTCGAGCGCCATTTCCTTCGGCACGCCGCACTGATAGATCTTCAGCTCGGGGCCGACGCAGATAACGGAACGTCCGGAATAGTCGACGCGCTTGCCGAGCAGGTTCTGACGGAAGCGGCCCTGCTTGCCCTTGAGCATATCGCTCAGGCTCTTGAGCGCGCGGTTGTTCGCGCCGGTGACGGCGCGGCCGCGGCGGCCGTTGTCGATCAGGGCGTCCACAGCCTCCTGCAGCATACGCTTTTCGTTGCGCACGATGATATCGGGGGCCTTGAGCTCCATGAGCCTCTTGAGGCGGTTGTTGCGGTTAATGACGCGGCGGTAGAGGTCGTTCAGGTCGCTGGTCGCGAAGCGGCCGCCGTCGAGCTGGACCATCGGGCGGATCTCCGGCGGGATGACGGGCAGCACGTCGATGATCATCCACTCGGGCTTGTTGCCGCTCAGGCGGAAGGCGTCCACGACCTCCAGGCGCTTGACGATACGCGCCTTCTTCTGGCCGCTCGCGCCCTTGAGCTCGGCGTGGAGCTGCTCGGAGAGCGCCTCGAGGTCGATCTGCTGCAGGAGCTTCTTGACCGCCTCGGCGCCCATGCCGGCGTCGAAATCGTCCTCATACTTCTCGCGCATATCGCGATACTCTTTTTCGCTGAGGATCTGGTTGCGGATCAGCGGCGTCTCGCCGGGGTCGGTGACGATATAGGCCGCGAAGTACAGCACCTTCTCCAGAATACGGGGGCTGATGTCGAGCAGCAGACCCATGCGGGAGGGGATGCCCTTGAAGTACCAGATGTGGGAAACGGGCGTCGCCAGCTCGATGTGGCCCATGCGCTCGCGGCGCACCTTCGCGCGGGTGACCTCGACGCCGCAGCGGTCGCAGATCTTGCCCTTGTAGCGGATCTTCTTATACTTGCCGCAGTGGCACTCCCAGTCCTTGGTGGGGCCAAAGATGCGCTCACAGAACAATCCGTCGCGCTCGGGCTTGAGGGTGCGGTAGTTGATGGTCTCGGGCTTTTTGACCTCGCCGTGGGACCACTCACGGATCATTTCCGGAGAAGCGATGCCGATCTTGATGGCGTCAAACGTTGCGTAACTCATAATTCATGCTCCTCCTTTTCTCAATACTCGTCTTTGTCGTCGGCAAGGTCGGCCTCGACCTCGTCGTCGGGAACGTATTCAAAGCCTGCGTCCTCCAGCTCCGCCTCGTCGGCGAACGGGTTGCGGCTGCGCTCGTCGTCCGCGTCCATGCGGGCGAGGTTGAAGGTGTCGAGCGCATCCTCGTCCTCCTTGAGCTCGATCTGGTTGCCGTCGCGGTCGAGCACCTGAATGTCGAGGCAGAGAGACTGCAGCTCCTTGACCAGGACCTTGAAGGACTCCGGCACGCCGGGCTGCGGGACATTGTGGCCCTTGACGATGGCCTCGTAGGTGCGCACACGGCCGGTCACATCGTCGGACTTGACGGTCAGGATCTCCTGCAGCGTGTAGCTCGCGCCGTAGGCCTCGAGCGCCCAGACTTCCATTTCGCCGAAGCGCTGGCCGCCGAACTGCGCCTTGCCGCCGAGCGGCTGCTGCGTGACAAGGGAGTACGGGCCGGTGGAACGGGCGTGGATCTTATCGTCGACCAGATGGTGCAGCTTGAGGAAGTAAACGTAGCCGACCGTGACCTTGTTGTCAAAGCGCTCGCCGGTGCGGCCGTCGTACAGCCAGCTCTTGCCCTCGGGATCGAGGCCGGCAAGCTGGAGCGCTTCGGAAATATCCTTATCGGTCGCGCCGTCGAAGATGGGCGTGGCGACCTTCCAGCCGAGCGTCTTAGCGGCGTAGCCGAGATGGACCTCGAGCACCTGGCCGATGTTCATACGGGACGGAACGCCGAGGGGGTTCAGAACGATGTCGAGCGGGGTGCCGTCGGGCAGGAAGGGCATATCCTCCTGCGGCAGAACGCGGGAGACGACGCCCTTGTTGCCGTGGCGGCCCGCCATCTTGTCGCCGGGCTGGATCTTACGGCGCTGCGCGATGTAAACGCGCACGACCATGTTCACGCCGGGGCCGAGGTCGTCGCCGTTCTCGCGGGAGAACACCTTGGCGTCGACCACGATGCCGCTCTCGCCGTGCGGCACCTTGAGGGAGGTATCGCGCACCTCGCGTGCCTTCTCGCCGAAGATCGCGCGCAGCAGGCGCTCCTCCGCAGTCAGATCGGTCTCGCCCTTGGGCGTGACCTTGCCGACGAGAATATCGCCGGCGTGGACCTCCGCGCCGATGCGGATGATGCCGCGCTCGTCGAGGTCCTTGAGAGCGTCCTCGCCGACGTTGGGAATGTCGCGGGTGATCTCCTCGGGGCCGAGCTTGGTGTCGCGGGAGTCGAGCTCGTACTCCTCGAGGTGGATGGAGGTATACAGGTCCTCGCGGACAAGGCGCTCGTTGAGGAGCACCGCGTCCTCGTAGTTGTAGCCCTCCCACGTCATGAAGCCGACGAGGATGTTGCGTCCGAGCGCCAGCTCGCCCTGATCGGTGGCAGGGCCGTCCGCCAGCACGGTGGGGTCGACGGTCTCGCCGTTTTCGTTGACATACTTGCCGTGCACGCGCTCGCCGACGTCGACGATCGGGTGCTGGTTGATGCAGGTTCCGTGGTTGGAGCGCAGGAACTTGGTGAGCTTGTATTCCTTCGTCTCGCCGTTGTCGTAAGCCACGGTGATGGCGCGGGCGTCCATCTTGGTCACGACGCCGTCGCCCTCGGCGAGGACGGCGACCTCGGAGTCCATGCAGATCTTGTGCTCCATGCCGGTACCGACGATGGGAGCTTCGGGGCGGAGCAGCGGAACGGCCTGCCGCTGCATGTTCGCGCCCATCAGGGCACGGTTCGCGTCGTCGTTCGGCAGGAACGGGATCATCGCGGTCGCGATGGAGACCATCATGCGCGGGGAAATGTCGATGTAATCGACGCGGTCGCGGTCGACCTCAACGATCTCGTCGCGGTGGCGGCAGGTGATACGCGGGTTGACGAGGCAGCCGTTCTCATCGACCGGCTCGGCCGCCTGACCGACGATGAACTGATCCTCGACGTCGGCGGTCATGTAGGTGACCTCGTCGGAGACATGGCCCGTCGCATGATCGACAGCGCGGAAGGGCGCCTCGATGAAGCCGTATTCGTTGATGCGGGCGTAGGTCGCGAGGTAGGAGATCAGGCCGATGTTCGGACCTTCGGGGGTCTCGATGGGGCACATACGGCCGTAGTGGCTGTAATGGACGTCGCGGACCTCCATGTTCGCGCGCTCACGGGAAAGGCCGCCGGGGCCGAGCGCGGAAAGACGGCGCTTGTGCGTCAGCTCGGCGAGCGGGTTCGTCTGATCCATGAACTGGGACAGCGGGCTGGAGCCGAAGAACTCCTTGATGGCCGCGGTGACCGGGCGGATGTTGATGAGGCTCTGCGGCGTCACGATGTCGAGGTCCTGAATGGTCATGCGCTCGCGGATCACGCGCTCCATGCGGGAAAAGCCGATGCGGAACTGGTTCTGCAGCAGCTCGCCCACGCAGCGCAGGCGGCGGTTGCCGAGATGGTCGATATCGTCCTTCGTGACGATGCCGTGCGCCAGCGCGTTCATGTAGTTGATGGAAGCGAGAATATCGTCCGCAAGGATGTGCTTGGGCGCAAGGCGGTCGGCGTTGTCGCGGATGGCTTCCTTGAGCTCCTCGCCCTCGTACTTCGCCAGCAGCTCCTCGAGCACGCTCTTGCACACGCGCTCCTTGATGCCGCACTCGGCGACGGGGTCGAAGTCCACGAAACGGGAGAGGTCGACCATGTTGTTCGAGAAGACGCGCAGCGTCTTGCCGTCGAGGTCGAGCGTCACGTCGTTGACGCCGATGGCGTCAAGCTCGCGGGCCTCGTCGCTGGTCATGACATGGCCGGCGTCGAAGAGGATTTCGCCCGTGCGCGGGTCGGCGACGGGATAGGCGAGCTTCTGACCGTGGATGCGGGTCCACAGGGAGAGCTTCTTATTGAACTTGTAGCGGCCGACCATGGACAGATCATAGCGGCGCGGATCGAAGAAGAGGTTCTTGATCAGGCTCTCGCTGGCCTCGACCGTGGGCGGCTCGCCCGGACGGAGCTTGCGGTAGATCTCCAGCATGGCCTCCTCATAGGTCTTGCAGGCGTCCTTCTCCAGCGAGACCTTGATGCGGTCGTCGTCGCCGAAGAGGTCGAGGATGCCGGTGTCGGTCTTGAGGTCGGCGTACTGCTCGGCCTGACCGCCGATGGCGCGGATCAACTCGGTGATGGGGATCTTGCGGTTCTTGTCGATGCGGACCCAGAACACCTCGTTGGTGTCGGTCTCATACTCCAGCCACGCGCCGCGGTAGGGGATCACGGTGCTGGTGAGCAGGGGCAGGTCGGTCTTGAGGTCGATCTCCTTGCCGTAGTACACGCCCGGGGAGCGGACGATCTGGCTGACGACCACGCGCTCGGCGCCGTTGATGACGAAGGTGCCGGACTGGGTCATGAGCGGGAAATCGCCCATGAAGATCTCCTGCTCCTTGATCTCCTGCGTCTGGTTGTTGTACAGCCGCACGTTGACCTTGAGCGGAGCGGCATAGGTGGCGTCGCGCGCCTTGCACTCCTCCACGTCGTACTTGGGGGCCTCGTCCATCTTGTAGCCGATGAAGCTCAGCTCAAGATTGCCCGCGTAGTTGGTGATCGAGGCGACGTCGGTGAACACCTCCTGCAGTCCCTCGTCGAGGAACCACCGGTAGGACTTCTTCTGGAGCTCCAGAAGATTCGGCATCTCCATGATCTCCTCATGTCGAGCGAAGTTTTTGCGAAGGGTCTTGCCGTACATCTTGTCTTTGGCCATTTTTGCTCTTCACGCCTTTCCTTTCCCGCCGGTCTGTCTCCGGCGGGGAATGTATTGGTGTGCCGTGCGACACGCACGGCTTTGTTGATAGAAATGCTGCATTTGCTCTTGTGCTTTTTTGTTTCCTGTGCTATCCTTGTGGCAATGGGTGAGGGTTCGCTTTGCGCATACTCTCACATATAAGCGCCTTATTTTATCAAAGTCAAGCGCGCAAGTCAAGTGCTTTCCGCAAAAAAACAGCAGCTTTTTCAAGCTGCTGTTTCTTTTTTGTTTATTTCTCCTGCTCCTCGGGCGTTTCCTCCTCCGGGAGCCGTGAGACCAGCGCCCATTCCACGCGGCGTTCGTTGAAGCTCTGCACCTCGATGTGCAGGCCGCAGGCGTCCACCGTGAACTGGCTGCCATCCTCGGGAATGAACGAGAGCTGGGCAAACACCAGTCCGCCGAGCGTGTCGGACTCCTCGTCCTCGGGGAACTGCACGCCCGTCGCCTCGGCGACGCGCTCAAGCTCGCACGAGCCTGCCACGCGCCAGAGATTGTCGCCCACCTTTTCGATGTCCTTTTCCTCCTGCGGGTCGAACTCGTCGTAGATGTTGCCGACGATCTCCTCGAGAAGATCCTCCATCGTCACCAGGCCGCTCGTGCCGCCGTACTCGTCCACCACGATGGACATGTGTACCTTCTTGCTCTGCATATCGCGGAACAGCACGTCCGTGCGCACGGACTCGGGCACGAAATACGCGGGGCGCAGCAGCTCACGCATGGGCTTGGGCGCCTCCGCCTGCGCGTTGAGCAGATACTCGCGCGTGGAGAGGATGCCGATGATGTCGTCCGCGTTCTCCTCGTAGACCGGGAAGCGGGACAGGCCGGATGAGCGGATCGTCGCGAGGATCTCCTCGCGCGTGTCCTCGACCCACAGCATCACCATGTCGGTGCGGTGGATCATCACGTCCTCGGCGGTCGTGTTGTTGAATTCAAAGATGTTGTCAATGAGCTCTTTCTCATTGGACTCGATCGCGCCGCGCTCCTCGCCGAGGTCCACCATCATGCGGATCTCATCCTCGCTCACGTCCTCCTCATCGGCCTTGGGGTCGATGTGCAGCAGGCGCAATACGCCGTTCGTGGACTTGGAGAGCAGCCAGATGACCGGTCGGAACACCGTTGCTACGCTCGTCACCGCACCGACCGTGAAGCGGGCGACCGCTTCGGTCTTTTTCATGGCGATGCGCTTGGGCACCAGCTCGCCGAGCACAAGGCTGAAGTACGAGAGCACGATGGTGATGAGCACCACCATGATCGTGTTGAGCGTCGAGGTGGGAATGGCCGTGAAGCCCTTGTCCACCGTCAGCCAATGCACGAGCGGATCGGAAAAGCTGTCCGCCGCGAAGGCCGAGGACAGGAAGCCGGCGAGTGTGATGGCGATCTGAATGGCGGAAAGAAAGCTGTCCGGCGCCTGCATGAGCACAAGCAGCTTCTTCGCCTTCTTGTCGCCCTCCTCCGCCTGCTTGCGCAGCTTCGTTTCCGAAAGCGAGATGACCGCGATCTCCGCCGCGGCAAAGAATGCGTTGATAAGAATAAGTATGACCAGTACCAGAATTTTCGGCAATAACGGGTCAGCAGGGTCCAAGTAGATAACCTCCTAAGCATCCGGCCTGTTGAGATTGGCTGCTCGCGCAGCGCAGACCGGTTTAGCGTAGGATAACATATTCCCGTCGAAATTGCAACGGATTCTTTTCTGCGCCGCTTTTACTTTTTGTGTTGACAGCAAAAACGGCAGCTTCAGCTACCTTTTCACCTTGAAAGCCGCACTAAAATAATATATGCTATAAAAACCCGGAACAACTCGAGATTTTCTGCGTCTATATATACGAAGGAGGTATGCGCATGAAAAGGAAATTGCTGATCACCGCTTCTGCGGTAATATGTGTTCTTCTTGTTGGGGCTGCGGCCTTGGAAATTCTTCATATTGCTCCACATACAGGAGTATACCTTTCGGCAGCAAATGGGGAACCCCTTGTTGTTGTGGATAGCACACCTTTCGTCGTGTCACCCAAAAGCCATTTTGATGGACTGCAAGACGGAGATAAACTTCTGGTATTTTTCAGAGGTACGACCGCTACAAGTTGTCCAGCAGAAGCAAGGGTATACGTTCGTTTCAAGTTAGGAAAAGGAGATTTATCAGATATTCCTGAAAGTGTACGAAATGAATTGGAGCAATTAGGTTGGATTTCTTCCCCGGACTGATACATAATATGGAAAATCAGGACTGAAATATCACATACCGACCGATAGGAGCAAGGCTGACGTACACCTTGCTCCTTCGTCGCTTCCTCCGTCAGATGATGTCCAGCACCGCGAGCACCGGCGACGCCGCCCTTGTCGGCGACGGCGATGATCCTCGCAGTCGGCTTGTCCATAGACGCAGCCCTCCGTTTTCCTTTTTTCTCAGTGCAGCGCAGGAAGAAGCGGTTTGCGGCGGCCTTCGCCGCGCAAACCGCCGCTTTCCCTCACCGCGGCACAAGCGCGTCGTGTACGGCGCAGAGCGCCGCGTCCTCGTCGTCCCGCTTCACCAGCAGCGTGACGCGCTGCTCGCCCTCCTCGAGTCCGAGGACCGTAATGCCCGCCGTCTCCAGCGCAGAGACCGCCGCACGGATCGCCGCGAGCGACGGCAGCGCGCGCCCGATGGCCGTCACGCGCGTGACCTCCCCGCGGCGCGAGCGCGTGACGCCCGTGACCTCCCCGCTCTCCTCCACATGGGGCACGACGAGCGTGCCGACGCTCCCCTCCTCGCACGAGCGCACCTCGACGGTCACGCCGTGCCTTGCCGCCAGCGCGACCGAACGGTCATGGAGCACCTGCGCGCCGTTTGCGGCGAGGCGGAGCATCTGGTCGCAGGAGACGGCGGCGAGCCGCCGCGCCGTCGGGCACACGCGCGGATCGGTGGTATAAACGCCGTCCACGTCCGTATAAATGATACAGCGCTCCGCGCCGAGAAAGGCCGCGAGCGCCACGGCGCTCGTGTCGCTGCCGCCGCGCCCGAGCGTGGTGACATCTCCCGCCGCGTCGACGCCCTGAAAGCCTGCCGCGAGCACGACGCGCCGCTGCGCCAGCTCCTGCCGGATGCGCTCCGCGCCCACGCTTCGCACGTTCGCGCCGCCGTGCGTACCGTCCGTCCCGACCGGCACCTGCCAGCCGGAGAGCGAGACTGCCGGCACACCGAGCGAGGCAAGCGCGATCGCGCCGAGGGCCACGCTCGCGGTCTCCCCCGTGGCGAGCAGAGCGTCCAGCTCACGCAGCGGCGGTTCCTCCGTCAGCTCGCGGGCGCGCGCGAGCAGCGCATCGGTCGTGTCGCCCTGCGCGCTGAGCACGACCACCACGTCGTCCCCCTGCTCCCAGGTGCGCCGCACGATCCTCATGGCACGCAGCAGCCGCTCGCGGTCACGCACACTGCTGCCGCCGAATTTCTGTACGATAAGGCCCATAGCAGCCCCCTTCTCTTCCCAGCAAAAAAATGAGTCGGCAAACTGCAAGCAGTCTGCTGACTCATTGTATGCCGTACCCTCCCCGCGGGTTCAGCCCGCAAGGATCTCAAACTTGACCACGCCCGCCGTCTCTGCGGCGCTGGCGATGAGCTCCTCGAGCGATTCGCGCATATCGCTCGTCTCCGCCGAGATGGTCACGGCGGCGCAGCCGTTTGTCGGGATGCTCTGGTTGATGGTGAGTATATTTGCGCCCGAACCGGCAAAAATAGAAAGAACGTTGCTCAGCACGCCCGGGTTATCCTTGAGCAGAGCGTAGAACGTAATGATGCGTCCGGTCTTCATGTCGTTGAAGGGCTGCACGCTGTCGCGATACTTATAAAAGGCGCTGCGGCTGATGCCGACCTGCCGCGCGGCCTCGCCCGCCGTGCTCACCTCGCCCGCGTGAAGCATCCGCTTGGCCTCGGCGACCTTGAGAAAGATCTCCGGCAGCGCATCCGCAGCGACCAGATAGAATTTTGTCTTTTTTCCCATGTCCTGTTCTCCTCCCGTGGGCATTTGTCCTTTTATGAAGATATGATACCATAACGATCCACAGAGAGCAAGTAGCTTTTTCCTATAACATTCGACAGGAAGGAGGCCGGTCTTTTTGCAGAGCGAACAAAAAAAGGAGTTTTTGCTCACCGGCGCCTATTATGCCGTGCTCGCCGCAGCGCTCTATCTCTTTCTCCGCTATCTTCTCTGGTGGCTGCTGCCCTTTCTTCTCGCGTTCGCCGCGGCCCGCGCGATGGAGCCGGTCATTCTCCTCCTGCGGCGGACCGTTCATTTCAAGCGCGGCTTCTCCGCCGCGCTGCTGACGCTCTTTCTGCTCTTTCTCCTCGGCGGGCTCCTCTCGCTGCTCCTCTCGGCGCTTTTCACCGAGGCGACCGCCTTCCTCACCCAGCTCCCGACGCTGCTCGACGCGCTGCCCGCGCTGACCGGCGGACTGCTCGATCGGCTGCGCGCCTACGGCGCGCTCTGTCCTGACTGGCTGCGGGAGCTTCTGACCGCCGAGCTCTCCGACTGGGCGGCTTACGGCAGCACGGCGCTCGCCGGTCTCGCCTCCCGCGCCCTCGCCCTGCTCGGCTCGATGGCCGCCGCCGTGCCGGCGCTGGTGCTCTTCGCCGCAACAACACTGCTTGCCGTCTTCTTCCTCGCCGCCTCCTATCCCACGCTCTGCGCGGCGGCGAAACGCCGCCTGAGCCCCCGCGCGCAGCAGCGGCTGCGCTTCTGGCGCGACGGCGTGACGCACTCGCTCACGCGCTGGCTGCGTGCGCAGGCGATTCTCTGCTCCCTCACCTTCTGCCAGCTCCTCGCCGGCTTCTGGCTGCTGGGCGAGCGCTACTCCCTGCTCGCCGCCTTTCTCATCACGCTCGTGGACGCGCTGCCGGTGTTCGGCACAGGAACGGTGCTTATTCCCTGGGCGCTCGCCGAGCTGCTGCTCGGCTCGGTTCCCCGCGGGGCCGCGCTCGTCATCCTCTACCTCTGCACACTCACCGTGCGCAGCATCACCGAGCCGAAGCTCGTCGCCGCGCAGGCGGGGCTGCCGCCCATCGCCTCGCTCATGGCGATGTACCTCGGCGCCCGCGCCTTCGGCGTAGCGGGCATGGTGCTCTTCCCATTGCTCCTGCTGCTCGCCGCCCAAATGCTGCGTACAAAAAAGGAAGGCTCGATGTGAGCCTTCCTTTTTCCATTCAATTTTACGCCGCGGTGTTGAGCAGCCAGTTGAGGAAATCCGTTCCCTGCTCCGGCGACACCTCCTCCAATCCCTCCGGATCGGTCGGGTCGGTCTCGCCGGCCGGAACCCAGTTGCCGTTCTCGTCGTAATAGCCCTCGCCCGGCATCGGCTCCGGCTCGACGTACTGGTGGAGCGTGCAGGGGCCGAGCATCATCAGATCACTGAACACGCTGCCGCTGTCGTTCGCCTGAACGGGCTTGCCCGCAGGGATCACAAACGTCGGATCGGCGGCCTGCTGCGCGGCATACGCCTCGTACTCCGCCGCGCTCAGCGGCAGGAGGATCGTCGTGCGCTCATAGCCCCACGCCGCCGTCAGATTCTCGGTCGTGAAGTCGATCGCATTCACGCTCTGCACGCACTCGGCGGGACAATACTCGGTCGCGAGCTTGCCGCTCTCGGTGCAGAGGTTCACCGCCACATGGCCGTCGCACACCAGCGCGGGCGCGTTGCTCGCCGCCACCCAGACCGTCTGCACATCGGTGCAGCCCGGGCCCTGCAGAAGCCCCGTGCGGGTGCAGACCGTCACCTGCGTCATGTCGGCGGTACTCCCATTGAAATTCTGATTGGGCAGGTTCTCGTGCGCCTCGCTCATGACCTTCTTCCACAGCTGCGCGGCGGGATTGCCGTTCGCGCGGATGCTGGCATTCTGGTCGTAGCCGATCCACACCGCCGCGGTGTAGTACGGCGTATAGCCGACGAAGTAGCGGTCATAGTTGCTGGAGGTCGTACCGGTCTTGCCGGCGATGGTCATGCCGGAGAAGGCCGCCTCGGTGCCGGTGCCGCTGCGCACCACGCCCTTGAGCAGCTCATTGATCGAGTACGCGGTAGACTCCTTCATCGCCACCCACGACTCCTGCTTGTTCTCCAGCACAAGGTTGCCCTTGTTGTCGCGCACCTCGATGTAGGTGCGCGGCCTTGTATACACGCCGTTGTTGGCAAAGGCGGAGTACGCCGCCGCCATCTCGACCGTGTTCACGCCGTAGGTCAGGCCGCCGAGGCCGAGCGCTGCGGAGTTGAGATCGCTGTTGACCAGCGTGGTGAAGCCGAGGTTCTGCGTCATGAAGTCGTAGGACACGGACGGAGAGAGCGCCTCGAGCACGCGCACCGCCGTGGTATTGGTGGACACGCGCAGCGCGGTCTGGAGCGTGATAAGACCCTTGTAGCCGCTGTAGGAGTTCTTCGGCCACGCTTTTTCCGTGCCGTTCTCGTTCGCCTGCAGGCGCACGGGATAGTCGTCGAGCACCGTCGCCGGCGTGATGACGCCGGTATCCAGCGCGGGCGCATAGACCGCGATGGGCTTGATGGCACTGCCGCAGGGGCGGGTGGCGGTCGCGTAGTTGAAGAGGAAGCGGCCCTCGCGCTCGCCGACGCGGCCCGCCATCGCCACGATGTTGCCCGTGGCGTTGTCGATGACAGTCATGCCGGACTGCAGCTGCTCGCCCTTGGACGAGGTGTAGGGCAGATTGCTCGTATCGGCGTAGACCTTCTCCACGATGCTCTGCAGCTCGGGGTCGATGGTCGCGTAGATCTGATAGCCTCCGGTGTAGAGCAGCTTCTTGGCGATCTCCTCGGAATAGTTCTTCTCGCGGTGCAGCGCGTCGACCACGTCGTTGAAGACCTGCTCGACGAGATACGGATCGAACTCCTCCGCGGCGGTCTCCGCCACCTTCTCCTTCGAGCTGTCGGAGGGCACATAGTTGTCGTCCCACACGAACACCAGCGGCTCGTTGACCGCCGCCTCGTATTCCGCGTCGTCCAGATAGCCGAGCTCGTGCATCTTGTCGAGCACCGTCTCCTGCCGCTCCTTGTTCTTCTCACGGAAGGTCTTGCCGCTGTCGAGCGTGCCCTGACGGGAGGGGTCGTAGAGGTAGGGGTACTGCGTGATGCCGACAATGGCCGCGCCCTCGGCGACGGTCAGGTCCTTGGCGTCCTTGCCGAAGTAGTTCTCGGCGGCCGCCTGAATGCCGTAGGAATGGTTGCCAAAGTAGACGAGGTTCAGATAGAACGTCAGCGTCTCCTCACGCGAGTAATTCTTATAGAAGCGCAGCGCCTGGAAGATCTCCGTCACCTTGCGCTTGATGGTCGGCTGATTGTTGCCGGTGGCGTTCTTGATGACCTGCTGGGTGATGGTCGAGCCGCCGCGCTGCGTTCCGCCGCCGGTGAGCATGGTGAACACCGCCTTGCCGGTCGATTTCCAGTCCACGCCGTGATGCTGGAAGAAGCGCTGGTCCTCGATGGACACCAGAGCCTGCCAGACATGGTCGGGGATGTCGGAAAATTCAATGTTCGTGCGGTCCTCGGTGCCGTGGATCTTCTGTAGCTCCTTCCACTCGCCCGTGCTCTTGTCCTGATAATAGATGACCGAGCTCTGGTTGAGCGTGATGGCGCTCATATCCACGTCCAGCACCGGCTCGAGCGTGGTGTGGACATACTTCATAAAAATGCCGAAGAACATCAGCGCCGTGCAGACGCCGATGGCCAGGAGCGTGCCGAGCACCTTCAGCGCCGTCATGCCGGTGCCGCTCCTTCTGTGGTTTTTTCGAGGCGCACGGGCGGCTTCGTGTTTCCCTTCCATTGCGCTACCTCCTTTTGCAAATTGAAAAAGCGGAGCTCCGCTTCGCTGTCTTTTGACAATAGGTAGTTTATTGTAATACAAAATCGCGCAGATGTCAAACTTGCATTGCGCTTGGAAATGCGCTATACTATCTCCATCTCAAATACCGACTGTTGGAGGAGGACACCCCCATGAGCGAAGAATACGGCCCGAATTTCGTCACGCTGACGGACGAGGAGGGCAACGACATCGAGCTGGAATACATCGACGCGCTCGAGCACAACGGCACGACCTATATGGCTTTCTTCCCCGTTGTGGAGGAAGGCGAGGAGGAGAATGAGGACGAGTACGGCCTCATCATTCTCAAGAGCGAGACGGTGGACGGCGAGGAGATGCTCGCCAACGTCGTCGACGAGGACGAGATCAACGAGGTCTACGACCTCTTCATGGAGCAGATGATGGAGGACGAGGAGGAATAACCTCGCTTCCGACGGATTTTTCCCGCCGCTCCGCTTACAATGGCAATTACCCTGCGTGGTTCGTGATAGGCTCTTTATAAACCCACATTTCGTCATACGGGACGCCGGTACGCTCCGGTGGTTTGCAGGCCTCCCGGCCGCCTTTTGCGGCCGGACGTTGGAAGCAGTAAAACCGGACAGAGGCGACCCACCTGCAATTCATGTGCAGGTTTGGCGGGGTCTACACGGCCAACGCGGGGTAACTTTTTTGCTCCTTCATCGCTTTGCACAAAAATCAAAAGGCGATTTCTCTGTTTTATCAAGGCTCTTTTCACGGATTTTGACGAAATTTCCATTGAAATTGTTCCCGCCTTCGTGTAAAATAAATCTACAATCTATGACTGATAGCTGTAACGAAGTGCTGCGCGCACGGGCTGAAACTATCACTCCGGCAGAAACGCTGACGTTTCGGGCGAGTGACTCGCTTGGAGCGTCTTTTCTTTTTGCCTGAAGGGTTCGTCAGTTGAAACCATTTAACAGGAGGAAACCACTTATGAAGCTCATCACCAACGGACGTCTCATCACCCGCGACGCAGAGGGCCGCGGCTACTACGAGCACGGCGCGGTCGCCTACGAGGGCGCGAGGATCGCCGAGGTCGGCGAGGAGGCCGCCCTGCGCGCGAAGTACCCCGACGCCGAGATCGTCGACGCCAAGGGCGGCGTCATCATGCCCGCCTTCATCAACGCGCACACCCACATCTATTCCGCACTCGCGCGCGGCCTGTCCATCGTCGGCAACAACCCGACAAACTTCTACGAGGTCCTCGACGGAACGTGGTGGGCCATCGACCGCCACCTGATGATGGACGGCACCAAGGCCAGCGCCACCGCGCTCTACATCGATTCCATCAAGCAGGGCGTCACCACTGTCTTCGACCACCACGCCAGCTACGGCGAGATCCCCGGCACGCTGCACACCATCGCCGAGGAGAGCAAGCGTCTTGGCCTGCGCTCCTGCCTGTGCTATGAGGTCTCCGACCGCGACGGCGAGGAGAAGTGCCTGCAGGCCATCAAGGAAAATGCCGACTTCATCTCGGAATGCGAGCAGCGCAAGGATCCCATGCTCGCGGCGATATTCGGCGGTCACGCGCTCTTCACCATCTCCGATAAGACCTTCGACCGCATGGTCGAGGCCAACAACGGCCGCACCGGCTATCACATCCATGTCTCCGAGGGCATGAACGACGTGTACGATTCCCTCCAGAACTACGGCCGCCGTCCCGTCCAGCGCCTTCAGGATCACGGCATCCTCGGCCCCAAGACCATCCTCGGTCACTGCATCCACGTCAACACCGCCGAGATGGAGATCATTAAGGAAACGGGTACTATGGTCGTGAACAATCCGGAATCCAACATGGGCAACGCCATCGGCATCTGCCCCGTCCTCCAGCTCTACAAGCGCGGCATCCTCCTCGGCATGGGTACCGACGCCTACACCAACGATATGCTCGAATCCCTTAAGGTCGCCCTCTGCTCCCAGCGCAGCCAGAACTGCCTGCCGAACGTCGGCTGGTGCGAGGTCACCGATATGCTCTTCAAGAACAACGCGAAGATCGGCGCGAAGTACTTCCCCGACCAGCTCGGCGTGCTCAAGGCGGGCGCGGCGGCGGACATCATCGTGATGGATTATAAGCCGTTCACGCCGTTCTCCGACGCGAACATCGACGGCCACATGATCTTCGGCATGACGGGCCGCCAGTGCCAGACCACCATCGCCGCCGGCAAGACGCTCATGCTCGACCGTCAGCTCGTCGGCATCGACGAGGAGGCCGAGAACGCCCACATCCTGGAGGCCGCGAAGAAGCTCTGGGGCAGCCTCAATCACTGCGAGTATTAAGGAAACATTACATAGGAGGAACAACGATGTCTGAGAAAATGTATCCCATTCCGTTCGCGTCCCTGATGAACTGGGTCGTGACCGAGTACGCCCAGAGCGGCGACATCTTCGGCGTCCACAAGAAATATGAGGCCACGGGCAAGAGCCTGCCCATCTTCGGCGAGCGCATCGAGACCCCATTCGGCCCCGCCGCCGGCCCCAACAGCCAGCTCGCGCAGAACATCATCGCCGCCTACTTCGCGGGCGCGCGCTTCTTCGAGGTCAAGACCGTACAGAAGATGGACGGCGCGGACCTCGCCGCCTGCGTTCCCCGCCCCTGCATCCTCGCCGCCGACGAGGGCTACAATCAGGAGTGGTCCACCGAGCTGACCGTGGCGCAGGCGCAGGACGAGTACATCAAGGCGTGGTGCGCGCTCAAGGTCATCAGCAAGGTCTACGGTCTCGGCGATCCCGACGGGTTCGTGTTCAATATGTCCGTCGGCTACGACCTCGAGGGCATCAAGGGCCGCAAGGTCAACAGCTACATCGACAACATGATGGACGCGAGCAGGACCGCGCAGTTCAAGGAATGCAAGAAGGTCCTCGCCGAGCTGTTCCCCGCCGAGCGCGATTTCATCGCGCACATCTCCCCGCGCGTTTCGCGCTCCGTCACCGTCTCCACGCTCCACGGCTGCCCGCCGCAGGAGATCGAGCGCATCGCAAGCTATCTGCTCACAAAGAAGCACCTGCACACCTTCGTCAAGTGCAACCCCACCATCCTCGGCTACAAGACCGCCCGCACGATCCTCGACTCGATGGGCTACGACTACATCGTCTTTGACGAGCACCACTTCAACGAGGACCTCCAGTGGGGGGACGCGGTGCCCATGTTCGAGCGTCTGCAGAAGCTCGCGGACAAGGAGGGTCTGGAGTTCGGTCTCAAGCTCTCCAACACCTTCCCCGTGGACACCACGCGCGGCGAGCTGCCGAACGACGAGATGTATATGTCCGGCCGCAGCCTCTTCCCGCTGACCATCGAGATGTGCAATCGCATCTCCCGCGCGTTCGGCGGCAAGATGCGTATCTCCTTCGCCGGCGGCGCGGAATACTTCAACTGCGATAAGCTCTTTGCCGCGGGCATCTGGCCCATCACCGTCGCCACCACCATTCTCAAGCCGGGCGGCTACAACCGCCTGCTCCAGATGGTCGAGAAGGTCGAGCCGATGGAGTACCGCGCCTTCGCCGGCACCGACTCCGCCGCCATCTCCGACCTCGCCGCCTCCGCCCGCACGAATTACCATCACCTCAAGCCCATCAAGCCCCTGCCCAGCCGCAAGTCCACCGAGCAGGTGCCCTGGCTCGACTGCTTCATCGCGCCCTGCAAGGGCGGCTGCCCCATCGAGCAGGACATTCCCGAGTACCTCGAGCTGTGCCGCAAGGGTCTCTACGGCCCCGCGCTCAAGCTCATCACCGAGAAGAACGCCCTGCCGTTCATCACCGGCACCATCTGCGCGCACCGCTGCCAGGGCAAGTGCTCCCGCAATTTCTATGAGGAGAGCGTCCACATCCGCGACACCAAGCTCCTCGCCGCGCAGAAGGGCTACAATGCCCTGATGGCCTCCATCAAGCTGCCCGAGCGCGTCGAGGGCAAGCGCGTCGCCATCATCGGCGGCGGCCCGACCGGTATCGCCGCGGCGTACTTCTGCGGCCGCGCCGGCATCGAGACCACCATCTTCGAGCGCGAGCGCAAGCTCGGCGGCGTGCCGCGCTACGTCATTCCCGCCTTCCGCATTTCCGACGAGGCCATCGACAAGGACATCGCCCTGATGATGAGCTACGGCGTTGAGGTCAAGTGCGGCAAGAGCGCCCCCTCCGTCGCGGAGCTGAAGGAAATGGGCTACACCCATATTCTTCTCGCCACCGGCGCGTGGAAGGCCGGCAAACTCGACATCGAGGGCAACGTGCAGGGCGTCATCGAGTGGATGAAGAAGGAAAAGAAGCAGGTCAAACCCAACCTCTCCGGCAACATCGTGGTCGTCGGCGCGGGCAACACCGCCATGGACGCCGCCCGCGTCGCCAAGCGCATGGGCGCGCACGCCACCATTCTCTACCGCCGCACCAAGAAGTTCATGCCCGCCGACGAGCACGAGCTGCAGCTCGCCATCGACGAGGGCGTGGAGTTCATCGAGCTGGCCGCTCCCGTCAAGCAGGCCAAGGGTATGCTGCTGTGCGACAAGATGGTGCTCGGCGAGCCCGACGAGACCGGCCGCCGCAGCCCCGTGAAGTCCGGCGAGCAGTTCTCCATCCCCTGCGACCTCGTCCTCTCCGCCGTCGGCGAGCAGGTCGATTCCGACCTCATGGCCGCAAACGGCATCGAGATGGAGCGCAAGGGCCCCGCGTTTGAGACCAATCTTGAGGGCGTGTACTGCGCGGGCGACGCGCACCGCGGCCCCGCCACCGTGGTCGAGGGCATTGCCGACGCCGCGCGCTTTGCCGAAGCCGTGATCGGCGTGCCCTACGAGTATGAGATCCCCGCGCAGGCCTTCATCACCGAGGCCGACGCCATCGCCAAGCACGGCATTCTCAGAATGAGCGGCAAGTGCGAGGGCGAGCGCTGCCTGCAGTGCTCCACCGTCTGCGAGAACTGCGTGGACTCCTGCCCGAACCGCGCGAACGTCGCGGTCGTCATGCCCGACGAGAGCCACCAGATCATCCACATCGACAAGATGTGCAACGAGTGCGGCAACTGCACGCAGTTCTGCCCCTATGCCAGCGAGCCCTGCCACGACAAGTTCACCCTCTTCCAGACGGCGGAGGACATGGCGGAGAGCAAGAACCCCGGCGTCCTCTTCCTCGACGCCGACCATGTCCGCGTCCGCATGGCGGAGGAGCGCGACTACGATCTCACCACCTCCGACAACGATCTGCCGGTGGACATCGAGGCGCTGATCTTCACCCTGCGCGATAAGTACAGCTATCTGTTCGCGTAAGCGCAAACTTTCTTACAAGATACAGGCGCGGCCGCCGAAAAGCGGCCGTGCCCTTTTTCTTTCATACGAACACTCCCCGCAGGCCGCCGCAGTCGCGCAGGCTTTCGGCGCGGACGGCGACCTCGCGGGCGCAGCTGCTCAGATATTTTCCAGCGCCGCGTGGGAGGGCGAGCCGCTCCGCGAGCGCATCCGCCGCCGTGAGCAGGTCGTTCTCGATCCGCTCGGGCCGCGCGTGTTTCCAGCGCTCGCGGAGCGCGTCGATCTCGCCGTCCGAGAGCGTCAGCCCCTCCCCGCCGAGGAGCGTGCGGGCGAGCGCGTTCGCCGCGGCCGGCGCATAGAGATTCACCAGCAGCCCGCGCCAATCGGGGCAGGAGCGCTCCAGCACCGCGCGAACCTCGCCTTGCGGCAATCGCGTGAGCAGAATATTTTCCGCAGCCAGATCGATCAGATAGCGGTTGACATAATTTATCCCCAGCAGGCTCTCCGATACCGGAACGGCAAGCTGATAGTCAATGTCACAATCAAACCGCTGCGGGAAAAAGCGGGTATCGTAGCGGTGGAAGCCCCTGCCGATGCTCCGCAGCGTATCGCGTAGCGAGCGGTTCTCCAATGGCGGCAGCGCCGCAACGACCTTTCGCCAGAGCGCGATCGTCAGCGCAGAGTCCCGCTGCGCGCGATGCTGCCCGTGCGCCAGCTCGTCCGCAAGGTCGCACGAGAGAAGTGTGCGGATACGCGCCGCGCGATCCGCTTCGCCTCCGCCGTCCGGTTCCTCCGGCACGGCAAGGAAAAACAGTACGCCGCGCGGCGGCAGCCGGCACGGAGCTGCTTTCATTCGCGGTGTAAAGCGCGATCTGCCGCACGAGCAGCGCGGCGAGCTTTTCCTGCCACAGCCCCTCCTCGGCGTCCGTCAGCGGGCGCGTCAGTTCATTCGCCATCGTCCCCCACCTTTCCCGTGCGCGAAAAGCGCAGCATCGCGCGGCCGTCGAGATCGGCGATGCGGTCTGCGCAGCCGCCCGCCCAGCCGTTATATAGCCGCACCAGCGCGGCGAGCAGCTCGTCGTCGCCGAGACGCTCGCCGCACGCGCCCTTGAAGTGGTAGAACAGCTCTGTCAGCCCGCCGAGCGCTTCCTCCCAGTTCTCCGGCCCGACGCAGGGCGAGTCGCACAGCGCGACCGCCAGCTTCGGCAGGATGCCCTCGCCCAGTTCGATGCGCTCCGTCTCCCGCAAGGCCAAAGCGCGGCGCTCCAGCAGACGTCCGCATTGCTCCGGCGTGAGCGTCAGGGCGAAGCGTTCCGTCACAGCGTTCCCGCGCAGCAGCGCCGCCTCGGTCCGCTGCGCGGACAGCGCACTGAATAACATCAATTCATTCATCTCTTTTTCACCTCGCCATGTTATCTACACCCCCAGCGAAGAAAAAACAAGGCTTGAATAATTGCCCGAAATGTGGTAATATACGACCTGTAAAACACAAAAAATGCAGAAGAAAGCCGCCCAAACGGGCGGCTTTCCTAATTGTGCGGTTTTTTACTTGGCGGGAACGGTCAGGATCTGGCCGATGTAGATGATGTACGGATCGGCGAGCTTGTTGGCCTCGGCCAGCTTGGTGTAGAGCGTGCCGGTGCCGTAGAGCTTGTAGGCGATATTCCACAGGCAGTCGCCCGCGACGACGGTGTAGGTATCGCCCTCGGTCACGGTGGTATCGCGGCCGGCGATGACCTTATCGCTTTCGTTCGTCGGGACATCGGAAGCAGCAGTCTTGATGGTGATGCGGCCCTGCGGGGCGGCATACTGCTCGCCGACCACGCCGCCGAGCTTCTCAACGATGTAGTTGATGAGGACCTGATTGTCGATCATCACCTCGTCCTGAAGGACCTTGACGTTCTTGGTGCCGAACATGGTGTAGCCGTCGCCGGCATCCTTGAGCATATAGTTATGGGAGGCGAGGGTGTAGGTCTTGTTGACGTCGAGGGGCTGGCCGCCGACCATGATGTCAGACACACGGTACGCGCCGTCGACCTTGACGAACTCGGACTTATCGTTCTTTACAACGGAGCTGGGGATATCGGCGTTGATGGTGTAGGTCAGGCCGGAGACCTGCAGGAAGCCGCCGCTCTCGCCGGGATAGGCGGCGGAGCCGAGCTCCAGAGCGTCCTTGAGCTGCTGACCGGTGACCTCAACGAGGCAGGCAGAGTTGCCGAAGGGATGGACATTGATGATATCGCCGTAGGTGATGTCGCCCGCATTGATGTCGGCGCGCACGCCGCCGCCGTTGACGAAGGCAACATCAGCGCCGAGCAGGAGACGGTAAGCATCGGCGCACAGGTCGCCAAGGTTGGTCTCCGCGCTGCGGACGGCGCGCTTGCCGTCGGCACCCTTGGTGGTGAGGGTAACGGTCGTCTTGGCGACGACCTTCTTCTGCAGCGCGTCGAACTTCTCGGTGATGCCGGCAATGTAAGCCTTGGCATCCGCATCCTCCTCAACCGCGGAGAGGTCAATGTTCTCGTGCGCGATGGTGCCGTCGGTCTTGATGGTCAGCTTGCCGACGTTGGCGAGCTTGGTGCCGGTCTGCTCAAAGACAACCTCCTTGCCGGACTTATCCTTGATCGTTTCGGAGAAGGTGGAGTGGGAGTGACCGTCGATGAAGGCGTCAAAGCCGGTGGTGTTGGCAATGACTTCCTTGCTCATCCAAGGGGAGGACTGCTCGTCGATGCCGAGATGGCCGAGGCCGATGACATAATCGGCGCCCGCGGCCTTGGCCGCGTCGATGGCCTTCTGCACCGCATTGTAGAGGTCAGCGCCGTTGTTGCCCTCGCAGAAGCCATAGATGTAATTGCCGTTGGCATCCTGGAAGTAGGTGGGGGTGGACTTGGTAAAGGTCTCCGGCGTGCAGACGCCGACAAACGCGACCTTCACGCCCTTGACCTCGAACATCTTATAAGCGTCGAAGTAGGGCTTGCCGTCCTTGCCGGTGAAGTTTGCGGAGATATAGGGATACTTCGCCAGATCCTTGGCAATGTGCAGGAACTGGTCCATGCCATAGTCGAACTCATGATTGCCGGGAACGGCAGCATCGTACTTGAGGTAGTTCATGATGTCGACGATGTACTCGCCCTTGGAGAGCGTGCCGATCACGCCGCCCTGAACATGGTCGCCCGCGTCAACGAGCAGATCCGCGCTCTTGTGCAGCGTTGCGACCTTGGCATACTTCTCGTAGTCGCAGTGAACATCGTTGGTGTGCAGAATGGTGATGTCTTCCTTGGGGGCGGCGGCATTGACCGTCACGGCCAGGGAGAAGACCATCGCCATCGTCAGCAGCAGGGACAAAAACTTGCGCATAGCTTTTTTCCTCCTGAAAATTTTTGCCGGAGCGCTTGTCCGTATTGGGCGCACAGCTTCGGCAGGATATGTTTATTGTATCTTCTTTTCCGCTTTTTCACAAGCCGCAACCTCTCGCCATAATCACAGATTTTCACCGCGCTTTCTTGTCGCTTTTGCCGATTTCTCTTTTCCTGTGGAAATCGCGGCAAAAACGTGCTATGGTAAAGGTGTATGAATATTTTCAGACAAAGGAGCTGAATGGATATGAAAAAACTGCTCAGGGGCGGCTTTGTCGTCACGCCCCGCGGCTCCCGCCGCGCGGACGTCCTGCTCGACGGCGAGAAGATCGCGCAGGTCGGCCACATCTCCCCCGCCGAGGCAAAAAGCGCCGAGGTGACGGACGTTTCCGGCTGCTACCTCTTCCCCGGCTTCATCGACGCGCACACGCACTTTGATCTCGACGTGTGCAACACGACCACCGCCGACGATTTCGCGTCCGGCACCCGCAGCGCCATCCGCGGCGGCACGACCACCATCATCGACTTCGCCTGCCCGAACAAGGGCGAGACGCTTGCCTACGGTCTTGATCTCTGGCACAAAAAGGCCGACGGCAAATGCTCGTGCGACTATGGCTTCCACATGACCATCGACGACTGGAACGAGGGCATCGAGGGCGAGCTGGACGATATGTTCGCCGCAGGCATCACGTCCTTTAAGATGTACCTCACCTACCCCGCCATGATGATCGGCGACGGCGCGGTGTATTCCGCGCTCAAGGCGCTGAAAAAGCGCGGCGGCATCGCGGGCGTCCACTGCGAGAACGCCGGCGTGATCGACGCGCGCATTGCCGAGCTCAAGGCCGCCGGACGCGCGGCGGACGTTTCCGCCCACCCCGAGGCAAGGCCCGACTATCTCGAGGCCGAGGCGGTCGCGCGGCTGCTGCGCATCGCCGAGGCGGCGGACGCGCCGGTGGTCATCGTCCACCTGACCAACCGCGAGGCGCTCGACGAGGTCGCCTTTGCCCGCGCCCGCGGGCAGAGGGTCTATGTCGAGACCTGCCCGCAGTACCTTGCCCTCGACGACGGCGTGTACTACGACGCCAACTGGTCCATGGCCGCGCGCTATGTCTGCGCGCCGCCCATCCGCGCCGAGGAAAATCAGCGCGCGCTCTGGCGCGGTCTGCGCCGCGGTGAGATCCAGACCATCTCCACCGACCACTGCTCGTTCACCCTCGCGCAGAAGGACATGGGCCGCGAGGACTTCACGAAGATTCCCGGCGGTCTGCCCGGCGTGGAGACGCGCGGCGAGGTCGTCTACACCCGCGGCGTCGCCGCGGGCAGAATGACCGTCGCCGGAATGTGCCGCGCCCTGTGCGAAAATCCCGCGAAGCTCTACGGGCTCTATCCCCGCAAGGGCGTCATCGCCGCGGGCTCCGACGCGGACATCGTGGTCTACGATCCCAAGGCCAGCCACATCCTCTCCGCGCGCGACATGGTCACAAAGGCCGGCTACACGCCCTTTGAGGGTCTGCGCACCGAGGGCGGCATCGCTAAGGTCTACCTGCGCGGCAGCCTGATGGTCGAGGACGGCAGGATCGTCGGCGGCCCCGAGGGTCAATACCTCCGCCGCGGGCTCTGCACCCTCTGAGCAAAACAAGAGAAGAAAAGAGGAACGCTTCCATGAACCTTCGTACCATTCTGTTTTCGCAGTATCCCGCGCTGTTCCTGCTCGCGGTGCTGTTTCTGATCGCGCACCTGCGCGTGCGCAAGACCTCCGCGGTCAAGTCGGTGCTGTGGGTCATTCTCTTCGGCGCGGCGCTCGCCGCGTCGGTGGTGTGCTGCTTCCTCGGCATCCAGGCCGAGCTGTGGACGCTCAAAACGCTCATCACCCTCGGCTTCTGGAGCTGGTTCGGCGTGGGTCTCGTGCTGCTCTTCCTCGTGCTGCGCGTCGTGCACGGCATGGAGAAGCGCTCCAGCCGGCGCAGGCTCGACAAGGCCATGAAGCAGGCCGAAAAGCAAAAGGAAGAAGAGGTCTCCCGCGCCCGCGCCGAGGGCGCCGCCGCCGAGCGTGAGCGCGCCGTGGCGGAGGCCGCCGCCCGGGCAGAGGAAGCCGCTCGGGAAGAAGCCGCCTGTGCCGCGGCGGAAGCGGCTGCCGCGCAGGACGCTCCGTCCGGGGAAACTGCCCCGGCAGAGGCAAACGAAGCCGCCGAAGCGGCAACGGAGGAATAACCATGGAACAGACCGGATCGCAGCGCGTCGCCTGCTATGACGCGCTGCGCGTCGCGGCGACCTTTGCCGTCGTTGCACTCCACCTTTCCGCGCAGCATTGGGCGGACACCGATATTTATTCGACCGCGTGGCAGGCCTTTAACCTATATGACAGCCTCGTCCGCTGGACCGTTCCCGTCTTCGTGATGATCAGCGGCGTATTCTTTCTCGCCGGCACGCAAAGCCTGCGGCAGATCCTGCGAAAAAACGTCCTGCGCATCGTTACGGCCTTTGTTTTCTGGTCTGCGCTCTATGCCGCTTACGCATACTTCTTCAACAAATGCGCCCTGTCCACCGCGGTCACGCTGTTTTTCTCCGGTCACTATCACATGTGGTTTCTGTTTATGATCGTGGGACTGTATCTGATCGTCCCGCTGCTGCGGCCCATCGCGCAGAACGAGACGCTGCTGCGCTATTTTCTGCTGCTTGCGCTTGTTTTCAACTTTCTGCTGCCGCAGCTCGGCGCACTTCTTTCTCTGTTTTCCTGGCCGCTCTACAGCAGCTACCTCTCGCTGTCTGGAATGCTATACTACCACTTCACGCTCGGCTTTGCCGCCTATTTTATGCTGGGCCGCTATCTCAGCCGCAAGGAGCTTTCGCCCAAAGCGGCCCGTTGGTGCTATGCGCTCGGCGTAGCCGGTCTCATCGTCACCGTCGTTATGACGTCCTATGCTTCCCGCCGTCTGGGCACCGCCACCGTGCTCTTCTACAACTACGACTCGGTCGGTGTGCTGCTGATGTGTCTCGCCGTCTTTGTATTCGCCCGTAGGCATTTGAATTTTCCCTCACTCGGCGAAAAGGGACACGCGCGCATCCGCGCGCTCTCCCGCTGGAGCTTCGGCGCCTACCTCGTGCATCCGCTGTTCATCGAGACGTTCGATCAATTTCTCGGCGTCAACACGCTCTCCTGCAACGCCTTTTTCTCCGTGCCGCTTCTGACGCTGCTCATCGGCACGCTGTCCTTTTTGGTCTCCGCGCTGCTGAGCCGGGTCCCCATCGTCAACAAATACTTCGTCTGAGCGCAAGAGGAGCGCGGGCCAACGGTCCGCGCTCCTCTTTTCTGTTCGTTTACGCCTCGGTCTTAATGCCACGCTTGTTGAACTCCTCGACCAGCAGGTCAAGGTCGTTCGGCAGGCTCATCGGCTCGCCGCAGAACTTGATGGCGTTGGCAACATCCTTGAGGCCGTTGCCGGTGACGACGGAGACGACCGTGTCGTTCGCGCCGAGCACGCCCTGCTCGCAGAGCTTCTTCACGCCCGCCGTGCCGGTCACGCCCGCCGGCTCGCCGAACACACCGCAGGTGGTGCCGAGCAGCTTCTGCGCCGCCATGATCTCCTCGTCGGTCACGTTGACCACGATGCCGTTGGACTCACGGATCGCCATGAGCGCCTTGTCCGCATTGCGCGGCACGCCGACGGCGATGGAGTCGGCGAGGGTGTTCTCCTCCATCGGCTCCCAGGGCTTATTCTCCGCGATGGCGCGGTTGATGGGGTGGCAGCCCTCCGCCTGCGCGGAGATCAGGCGCGGCAGCTTGTCGATAAAGCCGATGGCGTAGAGGTCCTTGAGACCCTTCCACACGCCCGCGATGGTGCAGCCGTCGCCGACGGAGATGGCGAGGTAGTCGGGCATCTTCCAGCCGAGCTGCTCGGCGATCTCGAGCGAGACGGTCTTCTTGCCCTCGGAAAGATAGGGGTTGATGGCAGCGTTGCGGTTGTACCAGCCCCACTTGTCGATGGCCTTCTTGCTCAGCTCGAAGGTCTCCTCATAGTTGCCCTGCACGGAAATGACGTTCGCGCCGAAGGTCATCAGCTGCGCGACCTTGCCCTTGGGGGCGCGGGAGGGAACGAAGATGAAGGTCTTGAGACCCGCGGCGGCGGCGTTGCCTGCCAGCGACGAGGCCGCGTTGCCCGTGGACGAGCAGGCGATGATCTCCGCGCCCGCCTCCTTCGCCTTGGCGACCGCCATAGCGGAGGCACGGTCCTTGAGGGACGCGGTGGGGTTCTGGCCGTCGTCCTTCACCCACAGCTTCTTGAGGCCGAGGAGCTTCGCAAGACGGTCCTCCTCGTAGAGCGGGCTCCAGCCCACGCGCAGGGGCGTGTCGGGCGTGGTCTCCTCCACGGGCAGCAGCTCGCGGTAGCGCCACATCGTGTTCGGGCGGCTCTTGAGCTTTTCCTTGGTGAGATTGGCCTTGATGTAATCGTAATCGTAGATGATGTCGAGGATACCGCCGCACTCGCAGTTGGTGAGGTTGGGCACGGCCTCGTATTCCTTGCCGCACTTGACGCAGCGCGCGCATTTCACATTTTTCAGCATAATAATTTCTCCTAAAACGGAAGATTGAAAATGGTCTCGAATCCCGCAGCAAAAGCAATCGCTTCGTAACCCCGCCGCAGCAACGGCTGAGGAGACATATACCTGCACGGGCGCAGACGCCGCTCAAAAGGGGATATCTCTTACCGTAAGAGATATCCCCTTTTGGAAACCCCAGAGAAGCGCAAGGGCTGCGCCCTTGACCTGCCATCGCCGGCCCCTATCTGCGGGGATGCTGCACACGCTGTGCAATGAAATTTTATTCGGCTTTCGATCCGGTCTGCTCCTCTTTCCGCTCAGCCGCTGCTGCGGCGGCGTTTCGGAGCAGGCTTTGTCTCTGCTTCTTAGAGCGCCTTGAGAAGGCCGGTGGCCTCATTGAACTCGTTGATGAGCTCATCGAGCTCGGCAGCCTGCGCGTGAACGGCGTCCCAGGTGCCCTTGGTGTCGTACCAGAGCGCGTTGAGGTCCTTGACGTCGCGGGCCTGCTGCTCGACCCAGGTGTAATACTTGAGGTTGTGGATGCGCTTGCGGTCGGTGTAGGTCAGCTCCATCAGGTTGTCGGTCTTGAGGCCGAGCATGTGGAGGTTGTGGTCGAGCTTGGCTTCCTCGACGTTGTACGCGCCGTGCATCTCGTTGAGCTCCTCGATGCGGGACTGATACATCGCGGCGGAGTCGGTCAGAACCGTGCCGACGACATCGTTCTCGGTCAGCTCATAATACTTCGCCATCTTGATGCAGCAAAGGACATTCGCGATGCCGGAGATGCCGAGCCAGGTCAGCTTCTCGATCAGCTCGTCGGAGAGCTTGAGCTCTTCCTTGAGGTACTTCTGGCCTTCCTTGGTGTTGAACAGGCGCAGCAGGCGCTGGCTGTCCTCATCGTCGATGGCGATGGCCATGTCGGTGTTCTTCACGTTGTGGATCCAGGGAATGTGCTTGTCGCCGATGCCCTCGATGCGGTGGCCGCCGAAGCCGTTCTCGAGAATGGTGGGGCACTGCAGCGCCTCGCCCACGCCGAGCTTGAGGCCGGGATAGCGCTCCTTGAGCAGGTCGCCCGCGCTCATGGTGCCGGCGGAGCCGGAGGTGAAGCAGGCGCCGGCAAAGTTCTGTCCGGGCTTCTTGACGGCTTCAAAGAGGTCCGCGAGGGCGTAGCCCGTGACGTTGTAGTGCCAGAGGGGATTGCCCATCTCCTCGAACTGGTTGAAGATCATCATGCTGGGATCCTGCTTGAGCTCCCAGGTCTTGTCGAAGATCTCCTTGACGTTGGACTCGCAGCCGGGCGTAGCGATGACCTGACCAGCGATCTTGCTCAGCCAGTCGAAGCGCTCCTTGCTCATCTCGGCGGGGAGAATGGCGACGGAGTCAACGGCGAGCAGCTTGGAGTTGAACGCGCCGCCGCGGCAGTAGTTGCCCGTGGAGGGCCAAACGGCGTGGTGATAGTTGGCGTCGAACTGGCCGGTGACCAGACGCGGAGCGAGGCAGCCGAAGGAAGCGCCGACCTTGTGGCAGCCGGTGGGGAACCACTTGCCCGCCATGGCGATGATGCGGCAGGGTACGCCCGAAAGCTCGCTGGGGATCTCTACATAGTTGGGGACCTCCTGAAAGAGGCCGCCGGACTCCTTGGCCTCGTTCTTCCAGGTGATGCGGAAGAGGTTGAGGGGGTTGACGTCCCACAGACCCACGTTCTTCAGCTTGGCCTGGATCTTCTCGGGAATGGTCTCGGGATGCTGCATCTGCGCGATGGTGGGGATGATGACGTTGTTTTCCTTGGCCTTCTGGATGTTATGCTCCAGTCCGACCTTGTTGATGCTCAGATCGATTTTACCCATTTTGCTTGTCCTCCTGTTGTTTGTCAATGTAAGAATAAAGTGTATATTTTGAAATTCCGAAATATTTGGCGACCTTGTCGCCGGACTTGGTGACGAGGAATGCACCGCTCTGGCTCAAAAAGCCGATGGCGCGCATCTTGTCCTCCTTGTTCATCAGCGCCGCGGGCTTGCCCACGAGGGCGACCGACTGGGCGATGAGCTCGTCGAGCACGTCGTTGACGTTGATGATCTTCTCCGGCTCCGTCTGTGTGCTGTCGCCCGCGGCGGTCAGCTCGCGCACGGCGCTCTCGACCATCAGAAGCGAGGAGATGTCGTAGTTGATGCCGAGGATGGCCACGACCTTGCCGCCCTTGCCGCGAATGTACATCGTGGAGGACTTTAAGATCTTGCCGTCCGGCGTCTTGGTGAGGTAGCTGAGATGATCCATGGGCTGCGCGTCCGCGTTGCGCACCTGCTCCATCGCGACGTGGGATGCGCCGTCGCCAACCTTGCGGCCCGTGACGTGTCCGTTCTCGATGATGACGATGGAATGCTCGGGATGCTTGGCAGCCACGTCGTGGACCACGACCTCGCAGCTGCTGCCGAACTGGGCGGCGATGCCCTTGGCAATCTGCCGCAGAGTCTCCAGCTTTGACGCTTCTATAGTTTATCTCCTCCCTTACGCTGTTTTCACGTTTACATCATACCATAGATAAAAGAAAAAGCAATCATTTTTTCAAAAAAATTTTCAGATTTGCAAATTTTTTGTTTGACTTTGCCGAAGCTTATGCTATGATAGAGGCAGAGTAAAAGGAAATGAGAATTACAATAGACAAATCTGAATTTATGTACGGAGGTTTTCTCATGGATTTTGAAGCGATCAAAAAGGCTGCTCAAGGCTATCAGGCGGACATGACCCGTTTCCTGCGCGACATGATCGCCATTCCCAGCGAGAGCTGCGAGGAAAAGGGCGTCGCCAACCGCATTGCCGAGGAAATGAAGAAGCTTGGCTACGATAAGGTCGAGTTCGACAGGCTCGGCAACGTCATCGGCTGGATGGGCACGGGCGACAAGATCATCGCGCTCGACTCCCACATCGACACCGTCGGCATCGGCAACATCGAGAACTGGACCCACGACCCCTATCAGGGCTATGAGGACGAGAAGGTCATCTACGGCCGCGGCGGCTCCGACCAGGAGGGCGGCATGGCCTCCGCCACCTACGGCGCGAAGATCATGAAGGACCTCGGCCTCATCCCCGAGGGCTACAAGATCATGGTCGTCGGCTCCGTGCAGGAGGAGGACTGCGACGGTATGTGCTGGCAGTCCATCGTCAACGAATACTTCAAGGGTCCCGAGGACGCGCGCGACCAGATCGAGTTCGTCATCTCCACCGAGCCCACCGACGGCGGCATCTACCGCGGTCACCGCGGCCGCATGGAGATCCGCGTCGATATGCACGGCGTCTCCTGCCACGGCTCCGCGCCCGAGCGCGGCGACAACGCCATTCACAAGATGGCTGAGGTCCTGCTCAACGTCCGCGACCTCAACGAGAACGACGCCGGCGACGACAAGGAAGTCAAGGGCCTCGTGAAGATGCTCGACCCGAAGTACAATCCCGAGCACTGGGAGGATGCCCGCTTCCTCGGCCGCGGCACCTGCACCACCAGCCAGATCTTCTACACCTCTCCCTCCCGCTGCGCTGTTGCGGACTCCTGCTCCATCTCCATCGACCGCCGCATGACCGCGGGCGAGACCTACCAGTCCTGCCTGAAGGAGATCGAGGATCTGCCCGCCTGCAAGAAGTACGCCAAGGACGTCAAGGTGTCCATGTATATGTATGACCGTCCGTCCTGGACCGGCCACGTCTATGAGACCGAGGCCTTCTTCCCCACCTGGATCAACAAGGAGACCGCGCCCCACGTTCAGGCGCTCGTCGACGCGCACCACGCTCTCTGGGGCACCGAGCGCATCGGCGCGGACGAAAAGGCCATGTCCACCCGCACCGGCCGTCCTCTGACCGACAAGTGGACCTTCTCCACCAACGGCGTTTCCATCCAGGGCCGCTACGGCATCCCCTGCGTCGGCTTCGGCCCCGGCGCCGAGTCTCAGGCCCACGCCCCCAACGAGATCACCTGGAAGCAGGACCTCGTCACCTGCGCCGCGCTCTACGCCGCCGTTCCGGGTCTCTATCACCCCGAGAACAAGGACGGCTCCGCCACCAGCTTCCGTCAGGAGCTGACGGGCAACGACATCAAGTAAACCGCCAACAAGCGATACAAAAAAGATAAAGGAGAATCATCACCATGAGCAAGACTGTCGAACTGGCGCGTCACCTCGAAACGCTCCACATCAACAATATGTACAAGAACGACTTCTACTGGACCTGGGACAAGACCGACGAGGAGATCGACGCGGTCTTCACCGTGGCGGACGCCCTGCGCGACCTGCGCGAGCGCAACAAGAACACCAAGGTGTTCAACTCCGGCCTCGGCATCTCCATCTTCCGCGACAATTCCACCCGCACCCGCTTCTCCTTCGCCTCCGCCTGCAACCTCCTCGGTCTTGAGGAGCAGGTGCTCGACGAGAAGGTGAGCCAGATCGCCCACGGCGAGACCGTGCGCGAGACCGCCAACATGGTCTCCTTCATGGCTGACGTCATCGGCATCCGTGACGATATGTTCATCGGCGAGGGCCACAAGTATCAGAAGACCTTCATCGACGCGCTCGAAGAGGGCTACCGCGACGGTATCCTCGAGCAGCGCCCGACGCTCGTCAACCTCCAGTGCGACGTCGACCATCCCACCCAGTGCATGGCCGATATGCTCCACATCATCCACTACTTCGGCGGCGTGGAGAACCTCAAGGGCAAGAAGGTCGCCATGACCTGGGCCTATTCCCCCAGCTACGGCAAGCCCCTGTCCGTCCCGCAGGGCGTCATCGGCCTGTTCACCCGCTTCGGCATGGACGTCACCCTCGCCCATCCCGAGGGCTATGAGGTCATGCCCGAGGTCGAGGAGATCGCCAAGAAGAACGCGGCGGCCACCGGCGGCAGCTTCAAGAAGTGCAACGACATGAAGGAAGCCTTCCGGGACGCCGACATCGTTTATCCCAAGTCCTGGGCTCCGTTCAAGGCCATGGAGGAGCGCACCAAGCTCTATCAGAAGGGCGACAAGGCCGGCATCGACGCGCTGGAGAAGAAGCTCCTCGCGCAGAATGCCGAGCACAAGGATTGGGCCTGCACCGAAGAGATGATGAAGCTCACAAAGGACGGCAAGGCGCTCTATCTGCACTGCCTGCCCGCCGACATCTCCGGTCTTTCATGCCCCGAGGGTGAGGTCGACAACTCCGTGTTCGACCGCTACATTGTTCCTCTGTACAAGCAGGCCTCCTACAAGCCCTACATCATCGCCGCGATGATCTTCCTCGCACAGGTCAAGGATCCCGTCCGCGCTCTCATGGAGATGGACAAGTCCGACGCCGAGCGCAAGATGTTCTAAGAGACCGCACACAACTGAAAAGGGCGGCTTCTGCCGCCCTTTTTCTTCGGCCGCTTCACGCAGGAAAGCGGTAAAATACAAGAAAAATCACGGGAAATGTCTCGCAGTCTCGTGCAGCATTGCCTATAATATAGGCGGAAAGCAATGGAAATTCGGCCATTGCGCCGACCGAACGGTTCAAATTTATTTTTTAAGGAGATATATCACCATGGGTAAACGCATCGTCATTGCGCTCGGCGGCAACGCGCTGGGCAACACTCCCTATGAGCAGCTCGCTCTCGTCACCGAGACCGCCAAGCCCATCGTCGACCTGATCGCGCAGGGCAACGAGGTCATCATCGCTCACGGCAACGGTCCCCAGGTCGGCATGATCAACCTCGGCATGGCCACCGCCGCCGAGGCCAAGGCCATCAAGTCCGATATGCCCTTCCCCGAGTGCGGCGCTATGAGCCAGGGCTACATCGGCTATCACCTCCAGAACGCCATCGGCAACGAGCTCGCCTCCCGCGGCATGGCCAAGGACGTCGCCACCGTCGTCACGCAGGTGCTCGTCGACGAGGCCGACCCCGCCTTCCAGCATCCCACCAAGCCCGTCGGTGCGTTCTACGATAAGGAGACCGCCGACCGCATCGCCGCCGAGAAGGGCTACACCATGGTCGAGGACGCCGGCCGCGGCTACCGTCAGGTCGTTCCCTCCCCCAAGCCCATCGACGTCATCGAGAAGAACACCGTCAAGGCGCTCGTTGACAACGGCACCGTCGTCATCACCGTCGGCGGCGGCGGCATCCCCGTTGTGCGTAAGGACGGCAAGCTCTACGGCACGCCCGCCGTCATCGACAAGGACTTTGCCTCCGCCAAGCTCGCCGAGCTGCTCGACGCCGATATGCTCGTCATCCTGACCGCGGTCGAGAAGGTCGCCATCAACTTCGGCAAGCCCGACCAGAAGGGTCTTGACGATCTTACCCCCGCCGATGCCCGCAAGTACATCGAGGAGAAGCAGTTCGCGCCCGGCTCCATGCTGCCCAAGGTGCAGGCCGCTCTGTCCTTCGCTGAGTCCAAGCCCGGCCGCGTCGCCCTCATCACCCTGCTCGAGAAGGCCGCCGACGGCATCTCCGGCAAGACCGGCACCCGCGTCCACCAGTAAGAGCGGTTCGGATAAATTCCCGAACGTTCCGTACAACTTATACAAAAGGTTTGCCCGCAAGGGCAAACCTTTTGTTTGCTTTTTCAGTCCTTTTTCCGCTTTTTCGCCGCTTTCGCTAAAAATTTTTCAGCAACTTTGGTTATGTTTTCAATTCTTTTTTTCGTTTGCCCGTTGCGTTTTGCTTGAAAATTTTGTATGATACTGTTCAAAGGTATTGTCCCAAGGGGCATACCAATTTTTAAGGAGGATTTATCCACATGAAGAAGCTTCTTGCGATCCTGCTCTCCGTCATCATGGTGCTGTCTCTCGTTGCCTGCGGCAATAAGACTCAGGACGATACTCCCAGCAATGACGATCAGCAGCAGAACACCGAAACCGAGACCAAGACCATCAAGGTCGGCCTGATCTGCATCGGCGACGAGAACGACCAGGGCTACACCTACAACTTCATCCGCGGTAAGGAAGCCGCCACCGAGGCGCTCGCCGCCAAGGGCATCAATGTTGACTGGGTCGTCAAGTACAACATCGGCGAAGACTCCACCTGCGAGGACGCCAACATCGAGCTGGCCGAAGAGGGCTGCGAGCTCATCTTCAACAACTCCTACGGCTTCGAGCCCTTCATGCTCAAGGTCGCTCCCGACTATCCCGAGATCCAGTTCGTCGGCTGCACCAACCAGGGCTCCTGGAACGATGGCCTCGACAACACCCACAATGCCTTCGCCAACATCTATGAAGGCCGTTACCTCGCCGGCGTCGCTGCCGGTATGAAGCTCCAGCAGCTCATCGACGAAGGCACCATCAAGCCCGAAGAGGCCGTCATCGGCTACGTCGGCGCGTTCTCCTTCGCCGAAGTCATCTCCGGTATGACCTCCTACTTCCTGGGTGCCCGCTCCGTCTGCCCGAGCGTGACCATGAAGGTCCAGTTCGTCGGCTCCTGGTCTGACGCCACCGAAGAGTCCAACGCCGCCTCCGCTCTGTGCGACCTCGGCTGCAAGCTCATCTCCCAGCACTCCGACAACACCACCCCCGCCACCATGGCGCAGTCCAAGGGCGCGTTCCACACCGGCTACAATAACGACATGACCGGCGTTGCTCCCGATGCCTCCATCATCGGCTGCCGCATCGACTGGACGAACTACTTCGTCTATGCCATCGAGAGCGTTGCCAACGGCCAGGAATTCGATCAGGATTACTGCTACGGCTATGATCACGGCGACGTCGTCCTGACCGAGCTCAACGAAGCCATCGCCGCCCCCGGCACCGCTGAGAAGCTCGCCGAGGTCGAGGCCGGTCTGGCTGACGGCTCCATCAAGGTCTTCGACACCTCCACCTTCACCGTGGACGGCGAGACCCTGACCTCCGCCTTCGCTCTGGATACCGACGGCGACTTCACCCCCGACTCCGAGGAAGCCGTGTTCGACGGTGCCTTCCACGAGTCTTACTTCCAGTCCGCTCCTTACTTCGCCATCAAGATCGACGGCATCGAGTGGCTCAACTCCGCGTTCTAAGATATCCCTTACATCAAAGGAAGCCGCCTGCGGGCGGCTTCCTTTTTTCACTTTTTGCTGAAAATTTTTTAGGGAATCAAACTTTTTGTGGATTGTTCCGGTTTTTCCTTCCGATTTTTGACGGATTCGACGATAGCTTTTCCATTTACATCATGCTTGAATTATGTTAGTATAGGTATTGAATAATCAGCAATTATCGGAGACGCGGTCCCCCTCTCCGGTAAGGTGGCTGCAGCCTGATCCCGACCGCCGGTCTCCCCGCCGGCCGGGTTCGAAAGAAAGGATGACAGGACCTTGGACAACAATTGTGCAGTTGAACTCAGACACATTACCAAGCGCTTTGGCAAGGTCGTCGCAAACGACAGCATCGACCTGACCATCAACCGGGGCGAGATCCTTTCCCTGCTCGGTGAAAACGGCAGCGGAAAGACGACGCTGATGAATATGCTCGCCGGCATCTATTTCCCCGACGAGGGCGAAATCTACGTCAACGGCGTGCTCACCTCCATCCGCTCGCCGAAGGACGCCTTCGACAACCACATCGGCATGATCCACCAGCACTACAAGCTCGTGGACGTGTTCACCGCGGCGGAGAACATCGTCCTCGGTCTCGACGAGCCGGGCAAGCTGGACATCAAGGCCGCCAACGCCAGGGTCAAGGAGATCTGCGACCGCTACGGCTTCGACATCGACCCGACCAAGAAGATCTACGATATGTCCGTCTCCCAGAAGCAGACGGTCGAGATCGTCAAGGTTCTCTACCGCGGCGCGGACACGCTCATCCTCGACGAGCCCACCGCCGTCCTCACCCCGCAGGAGACCGAAAAGCTCTTCAACGTGCTGCGCAATATGCGCGCCGACGGCAAGGCCATCGTCATCATCACCCACAAGCTGCACGAGGTCATGTCCCTGTCGGACAAGGTCGCGGTGCTGCGCAAGGGCCAGTACATCGGCACGGTCAACACGAGCGAGACCAACCCGCAGGCGCTGACCGACATGATGGTCGGCCACGCGGTCACGCTCAACATCGACCGTCCGCGCTATGAGAATCCCGTCCCGCGCCTGACGCTGCAGGACGTCACCTGCTACGACAATGAGGGCGTCGTCCGCCTCGACCACGTCTCCTTCACCGCTATGGGCGGCGAGATCCTCGGCGTGGCGGGCATCGCCGGCAGCGGTCAGCGCGAGCTGCTCGAGTCCATCGCCGGCCTCTATCCCGTCGCCGAGGGCAGCAGCATCCGCTACACGCCCGAGGGCGCTCCGGAGTCTGAGCTGGTCGGCAAAACGCCGATGCAGATCAAAAAGTCCGGCGTCGCGCTCGCCTTCGTCCCCGAGGACCGTCTCGGCATGGGCCTTGTCGGCTCGATGGGCATGACCGGCAACATGATGCTCCGCTCCTGGAAGAAGGGCAAGGGCGTGTTTGTCAACCGCAAGGATCCGAACGAGCTTGCCATGACCATCTGGAAGGAGCTGGAGGTCGTCACCCCCAGCACCGAGTTCCCCGTCCGCCGTATGTCCGGCGGCAACGTGCAGAAGGTGCTCGTCGGCCGCGAGATCGCGTCCGCGCCGAACGTGCTGATGTCCGCCTACGCTGTGCGCGGTCTGGACATCAACACCTCCTACACCATCTACAACCTTATGACCGAGCAGAAGATGAAGGGCGTCGCCGTCATCTTCGTCGGCGAGGATCTGGACGTTCTGCTTGAGCTGTGCGACCGCATCCTCGTGCTCTGCGGCGGCAAGGTCAGCGGCATCGTCGATGCCCGCACCGCCACCAAGGAAGAGATTGGCCTGATGATGACCCGCGTCGGCGGCGGAAAGGAGGAAGCGGTCCATGCATAATGAGAATAAGGTTCCCCTGATCCGTCTCGCCAAGCGGGACATGATGGAGCCCTGGAAGGTCTGGTGCATCCGCCTTGCCTCCATCGTCCTCGCGCTCCTGCTCGGCGGCCTCGTCATGATGATCGCCCTGCCCGACGGCGCCACGCCGATCGACGGCTACGCCACCATCATCACCGGCGCGCTCGGCAAAAAGACCGCCATCCGTCAGACCGTCAAGCTCGCCGTGCCTCTGCTCGGCTGCGCACTGGCCATCGCCCCCTGCTTCAAGATGCGCTTCTGGAACATCGGCGCCGAGGGTCAGATCACCGCGGGCGCCATCGCCGCGAGCTACTTCGCCCTCTACTGGGTCGGCAAGGTCCCGTCCGCTGTCCTGCTCCTCATCATGGGTCTGGCGGGCGCTGTCGCCGGCGGCATCTGGGCGCTGATCCCCGCCTTCTTCAAGGCCAAGTGGAACACCAACGAAACGCTTTTCACTCTCATGATGAACTACATCATCATCGGCGTCGTCCGCTGGCTGCAGGGCGGTCCGTGGGAAGGCCGTCCCGGCTCGCAGATCATCCCCCAGTTCGATAGGGCGGCCACGCTGCCGAAGGTCCTGGGCGTTCACTGCGGCTGGATCATCGTGCTGATCCTCGTCGTGTTCATGCACGTTTACATGAACCACACCAAGCACGGCTACGAGATCGCCGTCATCGGCGACTCCATCAACACCGCCCGCTACGCGGGCATGAACGTCGGCCATGTCATGATGCGCACGATGTTCCTCTCCGGTGCGATCTCCGGTCTGGTCGGCTTCATCGTCGCCTCCGGCGCGAACACCACGCTCTACGACGGCGTCGCCGCCGGCGTCGGCTTCACCTCCATCACGGTCGCATGGCTCAGCCAGCTCAACGCCTTCGCGATGATCGCCATTTCCATGATGCTCGCGGTCATCTCCAAGGGCGCCGAAACACTCCAGACCCGTCTGGCCGTGCCCGCCTCGATCTCCGACATCATCACGGGCATCCTGCTCTTCTGTATGCTCGGCTGCGAGTTCTTCATCAACTATCGACTCATCTTCCGCTCGTCGAAGACCGAAAAGGAGGCAGCTAAGGAATGACTTTGCTTATCACCCTCATTATCGCCGCCATCACCTACGGCACCCCGCTGCTGTTCGGTACGCTCGGCGAGATCCTGACGGAAAAGTCCGGCAACCTCAACCTCGGCGTGGAGGGCATTATGTTCATGGGCGGCGCGCTCGGCCTCGGCGGCGTGTATTACTATGAGAAGCTCTCCTCCTCCCCCAACGGCTTCGTCGCCATCCTCGTCGGCATCTTCTTCGCCTTCCTCGCCGGCGCGATCGCCTCGCTGATCTTCAGCTTCCTGACCATCACGCTGCGCGCGAATCAGAACGTCACCGGTCTGGCGCTGTCCATCTTCGGCACGGGCATCGGCCAGTTCATCGGCGAGTATATGCGCGTGAGCGAGAACGGCTACATCTCTGTGAGCAATATGCTCAAGGGCTACTTCCAGAACTCCCCCTTCCCCAAGGGCCTGCAGGACATTCCGGTGGTCGGCGGCATCCTCTTCGGCAACAGCTTCTTCTTCTACCTCGCCGTTGCCTGCGCCGTCGCGCTGTACTGGTACCTCAACAAGACCCGCAGCGGCCTGTACCTGCGCAGCGTGGGCGAGAGCCCCGCGACCGCAGACGCCGCCGGCATCAACGTCACGCGCTATAAGTACCTCGCCACCGTCATCGGCGGCGGTGTGAGCGCCGTCGGCGGCATGGTCTACATCATGACCATCGCGGGCGGTGTGTGGAACCACGAGGGTCTTTCCGGCGTCGGCTGGCTCGCCGTCGCGCTGGTCATCTTCTGCCTGTGGCGTCCGCTGGGCGCGATCTGGGGCAGCGTGCTCTTCGGCGCGCTGATGATCCTCTACCTGCGTCTGGTCATCGCGTTCATTCCCACGCAGCTCTATAAGATCCTGCCCTATGTGGTCACGGTCATCGTACTCATCATTTCGAGTATGCGCAACAACAAGGAAAAGCAGCCGCCCGCTTCTCTGGGCCTGAATTACTTCCGCGAAGAGCGCTGAATTATCAAAAAAGGAAGCGCTGCAAGGCGCTTCCTTTTTCATGAGGAGGAAACCATTATGTCAACTTTACTCATCAAAAACATCCGCACGCTCGTCTCCTGCGACAGCGCCGACACCGTGTACGAAAACGTCGACCTTTACGCCGAGAACGGCTTCATCAAGGCCATCGGCGCAAGCCTCGACCGCAAGGCCGACAAAACCATCGACGCGAGCCATATGCTCTGCTACCCCGGTCTGGTCAACACGCACCACCACCTCTATCAGGTCTTCTCCCGCAACCTCCCCGAGGTGCAGAACATGGAGCTGTTCGACTGGCTCAAGACGCTCTATGAGATCTGGAAGAACCTCGACGCCGAGGTCATCCGTCTCTCCTCCCTCACCGGCATGGGCGAGCTGATGAAGCACGGCTGCACGACCTGCTTCGACCATCACTACGTCTTCCCGAAGGACACCGGCGACCTGCTCGGCGCGCAGTTCGGCGCCGCGGACGAGCTGGGCATCCGTATGTACGCCTCCCGCGGCAGCATGGACCTCTCGGTGAAGGACGGCGGCCTGCCGCCGGACAGCGTGGTGCAGACGGTCGACGAGATCATGAAGGATTCCGAGCGCGTCATCGCGCAGTACCATGACCGCAGCTTCGGCGCAATGCACCGCGTCGCGCTCGCGCCCTGCTCGCCGTTCTCCGTCAGCGCCGATCTGCTGCGTGAGAGCGCCGTCCTCGCCCGTCAGCTCGGTGTGCGTCTGCACACCCACCTGTGCGAGACGAAGGATGAAGAAAACTTCATGCTCGCGCGTGAGGGCGTCCGCCCGCTCGAGTACATGGAGCGTCTCGGCTGGACCGGCGACGACGTCTGGTTCGCCCACGGCATCCACTTCAACGACGAGGAGCTGCGCGTCCTCGCCAAGACCGGCACGGGCGTGTGCCACTGCCCCATTTCCAACATGAAGCTCTCCTCCGGCATCGCCCGCATTCCCGAGATGCTGGAGCTTGGCGTTCCCGTCGGCCTCGGCGTCGACGGCTCCGCCTCCAACGACGGCTCCAGTCTCATGGAGGAACTGCGCATCGCATTCCTGCTCCACCGCCTGAACTCCAGCAAGGCGGCCCCCAGCGGCTATGACGTGCTGAAGATGGCGACGCGCGGCAGCGCACGTCTGCTCGGCCGCAGCGACGACATCGGTATGCTCGAGGTCGGCAAGTGCTGCGACCTCTTTATGATCGACTCCCGCCGCCTTGAGCTGGTCGGCTCCTGCTTCGATCCCACCAGCGTCCTCGGCACGGTCGGCGTGCGCGGACCGGTGGACTACACCGTGGTCCAAGGCCGCGTGACCGTCGAGCACGGTCAACTCGTCACGGTGGACGAGGAAAAGCTCGCGCACGACGCGGAAGCAAAGTGCCGCGTGTATCTGAACCGATAAATCAAGCAAAAAAGCGACCGTTTTCACGGCCGCTTTTTTTGCTTTACCGGATGAAGTGCGTCGCGACGCGCTCCTCCTGCTCGGGCAGGCCAAACGTCTCGCGGCCGAGCGCGATGCTTTTCATCAGGAACGTCATGTTCCGTGCCAGCGTCCGCATGGTCTGCAAGCCCTCGGCGTCCATCGCCGCCTCGCCCGCAGCCCTGCCGTGGACGCTGTTCCAATACTGGCTCGAGGCGATGGGCATACCGGAAATGGTGAAGTATTTGTTCAGCTCGTCAAAGGTCGCCGAGCAGCCGCCGCGCCGCGCGCACACCACGCTCGCGCCGACCTTCATGGTCTTGTCAAAGGGCGTGGAGTAAAACAGGCGGTCCAGGCAGGCGATGAGCGTCGCGTTGGCCGAGGCGTAATAGACCGGGCTGGCGACGACCAGCCCGTCCGCCGCCTCAAGCTTCGGGGCCAGCTCGTTGACGGCATCGTCGAACACGCACCGTCCCAGCTTCGCGCACGCGCCGCAGGCCGTGCAGCCGCGGATCGCCTGATTCCCGAGCAGCACCGTCTCCGTCTGCACGCCGTTCTGGGCAAAGACCTTTTCCATCTCGCGCAGCGCGAGCGCGGTATTGCCGTTGGCCCGCGGGCTGCCGTTGAGCAGCAGAACCTGAATTTCGTTCATGTTCTCTTCCTCCTCGTTTGTGTCGGTTCTTTTTCGGTCGGCAAAAGCTGCCTACCATTCCTTTTCAAGCTTTTCCCGCAGCGCCTCGCGCGCCTCGTCGAAGCCCTCACGCAGCTCGCGGCGGAGCCGTCCCGTCTCGCCGCGCATCTCGGCGACGCGGCTCATGGCCTCCATCAGGTCGCCCTGCGTGTTGAAGAACTCGTCGCTGAAGCGCTCGTGCTTCGGGTATTTTCCGCTGCGGTAGCGGTCGAGCACGACCACGTAGCGCTCATTGGCCCGCGCGACCGCATCCTCCCACGAAAGATACAGCTCGCGCATGGCGTTCTCGCCCACGCGGCGCATCGCCTCACGATCCGCACAGAGCGCGGTCAGCTTCGCGCACAGGCTCACGGCGTTCTCCTCGATCAGGAAGCCGTTCCGCCCGTCGGTCACGCCCTCGGCGGCGCAGCTTCCCGCAATGAGCACGCTGGGGCAGCCGCTCGCCGCCGCCTCGCGCACGACAAGACCATTCGTGTCAAAGGTCGAGGGGAACAGGAACAGGTCCGCGCGGCAGTACCACGCGCGCAGCGTCTCGCGGTCGGCAATGGAGCCGGTGAAGAAGCAGCGGTCCGAGAGCCGCAGCGTCTCCACCTCCGCGCGGACCTCCTTCTCGTCGCCGCCCGCGCCGATGAACACCATTCGGAAGGCCTGTCCTTGCTCCCGCAGCGCGCGGAGCGCGTCGAGAATGATGTGCAGGCCCTTATACCACATCAGCCGCCCGACGAAAAGGAACAGCGGCACGCCGTCCGGCAGGTCATAGCCCGCTGTCGCAGCGGCGACCGCCGCAGCGCTCACGCGCCCGCGCGGCACGTCCACGCCATTCTCCATCACGGTGTACGCGCCCTCGTAGCCGAGCGAGCGCAGGTTCTCGCCCGCGCCGCGGCTCACCACCCACACCTCGTCGCAGGCGTTCACGTTCTGCACAAGGGCACGAATGGCGCTCTCCTGCAAAAGCCTGCTCTTCACCGCCTTGGCAATGTCGATGTCGTACTTCGTGTGGTAGGTCAGCACCAGCGGCGCGTCCACCACCTCGCGCAGCGAGCGCGCGAGGATCGCCGAGGCGATGGGGCAATGCGTGTGCAGCAGCTCGACCTTCTCCTCGCGCACGCGCAGCGCCGTCTCCGGCGAAAACGGATAGCCCGCGACGTAGCCGACGAGCCGGCGCGTGTCGATGCTCGGGTAGCGCACCACCGGAAACGGAAAGCCGCTGTCATCCGCGCCCGGCACGGCGGGCGTGACCACCACGGCGTGACCATGATGCTTTTCAATGTTTTCCGCGTAGTTCACCACGGCGTTCGCCACGCCGTCGATGATGGGCGGAAAGGAATCGTTCAAAAGACAGATCGTGTGTTTGTCCACGGGCACACCTCCGATAAAATTTCTGCCGTTAGTATATCATTTTTCCCGCCGGAATGGTATACTGTCTGTGAATTTTCAAGAGAGGAGCCGACCGCCATGCGCACCCTGCAATGCACCGTCCCCGCCGCCTTCGACGGCCGTCCGCTCAAGCACCTGCTGCGCGGCGAGCTTGGCATCTCCTCCACGCTGCTCAAAACGCTCAAATGGCGTGAGGGCGCGATCCTGCTCAACGGCGCAGGCGTCCATGTGAACGCCGTCGTCCGCGCCGGCGATACCGTGACCGTCGTTCTCTCCGAGCGCGCGCCGCGCGAAACGGACGTCGCGCCGCTCGACATTCCCCTTGCCATCGTCTACGAGGATGAGGACCTGCTGGTGCTCAACAAGCCCGCCGGACTCGCCATGCACCCGATGTCCACCGACCTCGCCGCGCCGAACCTTGCCGGGGCGCTGGTCGCCTACCTCGGCGAGGGCACGGTGCCGCACTTCGTCAGCCGCTTGGACAAGGGCACCTCGGGCCTGCTCATCGCGGCGAAGTCCGGCTACGTTCACGAGCTGCTGCGCCGCGCGCTGCATTCTGAGGAGCTGCGGCGCGAATACCGCGCCCTCGCCCTCGGCCGCGTCACGCCGCCGCGCGGCATCATCGACGCTCCCATCGCCCGCGCCGAGGGCTCGCTTGTCAAGCGCTGCGTCGCGCCCAACGGTCTCCCCTCCCGCACGGAGTATGAGGTGCTCTCCTATCACGGCGAGCTGACGCTCCTGCGTCTCGCTCCCCGGACCGGACGCACGCACCAGCTCCGCGTCCACATGGCGTCCCTCGGTCATCCGCTCGCGGGCGACTGGCTCTACGGCACAGAGGATCGGGCGCTCATCGCCCGCCCCGCGCTGCACTCGTATGCGCTGTGGTTCACCCACCCGCTCACACACGCGGTCCTGCACTTCACCGCGCCGCTGCCGGAGGATATGGAACGGCTGATAAAATAAGACGGCTCGCCGAGCCGTCTTATTTTCATTCTTCTCTTTTTTCCATAGTCAAAGCCCGCGCCGTTCTGACGCTGTAGCTGCCCTCGATGAGCACCAGCAGCACCCAGCCGCTCGCGACTGCCACGCAGATGCCGTACATTCCCCACACCGGGATCAGGAAATACGACAGCACCACGCGCAGCACCACCTGCAAAAGCGATGCCACCATTGTCAGCCGCAGCCGCCCGAGTCCGCGGAAGAAGCCCTGAATGACCTCGCCCATGTAGGCGAAGAGGTACAGGTATGCCATCGTGCCCGTGTAGCGCGCGCCTGCGGCAATGACCTCGCCGTTGTCCGAGAAAAGGCCGACGATCTGCGACGGGAACAAAAAGCACACCGTGCCAAGCACGGCGATCAGCGCGGCCTCCACGCACACGCTGACGCGGTAGAAGCGCCGCACGCGCACCCGGTCGCCGTGGCCAAGGTTCTGCGACAGGCAGACGACCATCGCCGCGCTGACGCCCTGTGAGAAGCAGAACAAAAACTGCTCAATGCGCAGCGACATATTGTAGCCCGTCACCGTGTTCGTGCCGAGCGGCGTCAGCATACCCTGCACCAGCAGACGTCCGATGCACACCACCGCCTGCTGCAGCGCCGCCGCCCAGGCGTAGGAGAGCACCATACCGCCCATCCGCCGTTCAAAGCGCAGCTCGCTGCGCTTGAGCGTCAGCGGCGGGCAGCGCCGCTCGGCGTACAGAATGCACCACGCCGCCGAAAACGCCTGGCACAGCACCGTAGAGCACGCCACGCCGCGGATGCCCCAGGCAAGCACGCCGACAAACAGCACGTCGAGCAGCGCGTGGAGCGTGGACGAGACGAGCAGAATGACGAACGGTGTGCGCGAGTTGCCGCACGAGCGCAGCATGGAGGCGTAGTAGTTGTAGAGGAAGCAGCAGATCAATCCCGCGAACACGAGCTGCAGATAGACCGCCGCCTCGCGGCAGACGGCCTCCTCCGTGCCCTGTGCGCGCAGGAGCGGCACCGAGCAGACGATGCCGACCGCGGCAATGACCAGCGTCAGCGCCGCGCCGCCGAGCAGCGCAGTCGCGTTCATGCAGCGCAGCCGCGCCCAGTCCTCCGCGCCGCACATCTGCGCGCACAGCACGCCGATGCCGATGGTGCCGCCGATGACCATCGCGTTTGCCACGTCCACGATGGGCGCGGCGACGCTGATGCCGGCAAGCGGCAGATCGCCGAGGAACTTGCCCACCACGATGGCGTCCACAATGCTGTAAAGCTGCTGGAAGATGTTGCCCAGAATGATGGGCAGCGCAAAATAGAAAAGGGTCGGCAGCGGCGCGCCGGTCAGCAGCGCGTCGCTTTTGCGTGCCGCGCGATACATCTGCGCAGCCGATCTGTGCGGCATGACGATCACACCCGCTTTCGTGTTATCTCTTATTTCTCTTTATAGTAAAGCCGACAATGGCAGTAGCCCTCGAACTCCGGGTCGGCGATCTGCTCGCGGAACTCGCGGCACATGCACACGTTATCCTCGATCTTCTGCAGCCGGCAGGGGCAGTAAAGTCCCTTCTTCAGCAGCGCCTCGCGCAGACGCGCGACGACCTCCGTATCCTCGTTGTAGCGAATCTTCATCGTCTTCCCTCACTTGCAGCCATCAAGCATGGCCTTGATCTCTTCCTTGCTGCGCAGACCGACCGAGCCGGTGAGCGTGTGGCGGTCCTGCACGACGGCGAGCGTCGGGATGGACTCGATGCCGAACATCTGCGCCAGCTCGCCCTGCTCGTCAACGTTGACGCGGCAGAACTTGACCTGCGGCTCCTCGCGGTTGAGCTCCTCAAAGGCGGGCGCGAGCATCCGGCAGGGCTGGCACCATTCCGCCCAGAAGTCGATGAGGATGAGGCCCGGATCGTCGAGCACCTCGGTCTGGAAATTCTCTCTCGTGAGCGTCACGATGTCGGTGAAGGTGCGCGTTTCGGCGTAGGGCTCGCGCTCGGCTCCGCCGCCGCAGCCGGAGCAGCCGGCGCACCCGCCGGAGGCACAGCCGCCGCCGCAGCCTCCGCAGCCGCCCCCCGCGGCAAAATCGCCGTCGGCGGCCTCCAGGTTTCCCTGCAAAAAGCGCTCGAGCACATCGTCCGCCGCGCCGGTGATACCGGAAAAGATGAGCATGTGCTCGCCCTCAACGGCCTGCCGCGCGTGCTCACCGATGCTGCCGCAGAGCACGACGTCCACGCCGTGCTCCTTGAGCGCGCGGGCGACCGCCGCATGACTCAGATCCTCGGGCGCGATGACCTCGCTCGTGACCGGATCGAGATCCGAAACGTTGTAAATGATAAACTCCTTGGCGCGGCCGAAATGCTCCAGCAAAACGCCGTCCTGATACGGCATTGCGATCTTCATAACAGTAACTCCTTTGCCTTTTTGATTTTGAGGATAGCTTATCACAATTTCCACCATTCTACAACCGGAAGTTTTCTATCCTCTCTATGCAAAAAATTGCAGAGCAGCCCTTGCGTCTGCCGCGCATTTTCGCTACAATAGGCATAGAAAGCTTCATGCGTGAGCACCGCAAAAAACGCAAGCGAAAGGAAGCGTTATCCATGAACGACGAGCTGACCGCACAGGATATTCAAAAAATGCAGACGGAGCTGGACGACCGCCGTCTCCGTCTGATGCCGGAGCTGATCGAGGAGGTCAAGCGCACCCGCGCCTTCGGCGACCTGAGCGAAAACTACGAGTACAAGGCGGCCAAGCAGGAGCAGAACCGCAACAAGAGCCGCATCCGCTACCTCGAGCGCATGATCGCCTCGGCCCGCGTGATCGAGGATCATTCCTCCGCCGACGAGGTCGGGCTGTACGACAGGGTGACGGTCCGTATGGTCGAGCTGGGGAAGGAAAAGGTCTTTCAGATCGTGACCACCGTGCGCTGCGACGCTCTCAAGGGCCTCGTGAGCAAGGAGTCTCCCGTCGGCAAGGCGATCCTCGGCAGGAAGGTCGGCGACACCGTGACCGTCCGCGTCAGCGACACGAACAGCTACCATGCCGAGATCCTTTCCATCGAAAAGCAGGCGGACGACGGCAGCGCTCCCCTGCGCAGCTTTTGAGTACGATGGGCGAGTCCGTCATTCTTCATGCCGAGCGCAGCTTTCTCGTCTGCCGCAAGCCGGTCGGCGTCGAGTGCGAGCACGAGCTGCCGGCTCTGCTCGCTGAGGAGATGAAATGTAAAGCAGATTCACTTTACTGCATTCACCACTTAGACCGTGCCGTCGGCGGCGTGATGGTCTGGGCGAGGACGCCCAGGGCAGCCGCCGAGCTGAGCCGTCAGGTGCAGGAAAAAGCCTTGAAAAAGGCGTATTTTGCCGTTTGCTCCGGTATTCCCACGCCCGATACGGGCGAAATGCGTGATCTGCTCTTTAAGGATTCTGTAAAGCAAAAATCCTTTGCAGTTATTTCTCCCCGCCGCGGCGTCAAGGAAGCCCTGCTCGACTATCGCGTGCTGCAAACCGACGTGCTCAACGGCTCTCCCGCCGCCCTCGTGCGCGTCACGCTGCACACGGGACGCTTTCACCAGATTCGCTGCCAGTTCGCCACGCGCGGCCATCCGCTGCTCGGCGACGGCAAATACGGCAGCCGCGAGCACGGCTGCACGACGGCGCTGTGGAGCTGCCGCCTCGCTTTTTTCCATCCCGAGACGCACGCTCCCCTCGTCTTTGAGGCTGCGCCGCCGCGCGTCTTTCCGTGGGACCGCTTTCCATGGAACTGAATCGACAACGAGAGACGGCACGCGCCGTCTCTCGTTTCTTCATGGAATGCGGATGATCTTGGTGAGCGACTCCAGCCACGTTTTGCCGTTCGCCCGCACCACCGTCAGCGGCGTTACCGCGACGGTGTTCACCGCGCGCGGCTCGCCGCCCGCGCTCCCCGGCGGCAGAAAATTTCCCGCCGCGCTCAGACACCGCGGCTCGCCGTCCTCCACACCCCAGCTGAGCATGACGTGTCCCGGGAAATAGAGGATCGTCCCGACCGGCAGCGTGCAAAGCGCCGCGCGCTTCTCCTCTGCGGAAAGCGCCGACACGTCCTCTGCGCCGGGCAGCAGCGCCAGCCCTGCGGCGTCGCGCGGCAGGCGGAAGCCGAAGCAGCGGTAGACATCCCCCACCAGCGCGGAGCAATCCCGCCCGCCGAGCATCCCGCCCCAGCCGTACACCTCTCCGCGCATTTTCGCCGTCTGCGCGGTGACGTTCCCCTGCGTATAGGGCAGGTCGCCCACGCACACATCCGCGCTGACCGGCACCATCATCTCGCGATATTCCAGCCATCCGTCCGCGCGGCGCACAGGCAGACGAACAAGGTAGTTATCATAGCTCATGCGCCCGCGCAGCGCGCGCACCGTTCCTGGCGGGGCGGCAAGCGGCAGGCGCGTCCCCATCGGCAGCACCGCGCCGGAGACGCGCGGCTCATAGGGATCGCAGCAGAGCGTGACGCGGCTGCCGGTCACGCGCAGAAAACCGCCCTCCTGCGCCGTCCGCCATGCTTCCAAATCCCGGCACAGCCCAATGTCCTCCGCCGGCACCCAGCCCGCGTAGTACGAGATCTCGGCATAGCAGAAGCTCCCGTCCGCGCTCTCCCCAAGCAGCGCCATCGGCTCGTTCGGCAGCACCGAGGTGAGCTGAAGCGGGTCGTCGTACCGGTCCCCCGCCCGCGTGGGACACGGAGTTGCAGTCGGCTGTGCGCGCAGACTTGTGCACCGCACGCTGACGCCCCAGCGCACGTCACGACCGCGCAGCCGCGTCAGGTCCCTGAGCCTTGCCGCCTCGCCCGGAACGCACAGAAGCGATTCATTGTACCGCGCGATCTCCTCTGCGGTCATCAAGGCCGCATCCTCTTTCCGCATAAAAAGCCCCCCGTCCGGCGTTTTCTCTACTCTATGCGCCGCAGCGGGGGAGCTTTCCGATTTTTATTGAATCATTGTAAGCAGGGCCAGCACCAGCATATGCGCGGGGTAAAACGCATAGCAGGCATACTGGAACGCCTTGCTGTGGTGTCCCTGCCGCCCGCGGTAAAGCCAGATCGGCACGAGGGCAAGCAGCGCGAGCCCCTGCTCGCACAGCTCGATCTCACGTCCGAAGAGCGTGACCGGATACATCTGCCCGCCGAGCACCACCACGTTGAGCCAGTACAGCGCCGCAAGCTGCCCGAGCAGACACCACCACTTCCGCTCGCGGAAAAAGTAGAATGCAAACACCGTCAGCACGCCCGCGCCGTAGTAGTCCACCATGCCGAGCGTGCCGAGGGCAAAGCCCAGCACAACGACCGCCGCACAGGTCAGGATGTAAAGCCACCGCTTTCCCTTCGCCCGCGCCGCCTCCATCAGGCGGATGCCGAGCAGGCCGAGGAGCAGCGTCCAGATCACGTTCTGATGTACGGGATAGAACACCGTTCCGCCGTACATCAGGTCGAACGGCACCTCGGAGAGCACGGCAAAGAGCAGCATCCGCAGCGCATAGCGCTTGAAGCTGCGCGTGTGAAAATAGCCCTCCACCGCCAGAAAGGCGAAAATCGGAAAGGCCAGCCGTCCGACGTGCGTCAGCCACATCTGCGAGGAAAGCAGCGTCGCCCATAGGTGGTCCATCAGCATAAACGTCATGGCGAGAATGTGCAGCGCCGCGGCGCTGAGATTAAAGGTCTTTTTCATCATGGTCTCCTTTTGTCCGGCGTCTGCACGCCGTGTCCTCACATCATAGCACAGATCCTGTCGAAATGTCTATCAAAAATGAAATGACCCACTTTAAAAATGTGAATCGCTCCGCCGTACGCGTTTTACAGCATCCTTTCCTCAGTTTTTTTTAGCGGAAGGCCCTCAGCTCTCACCCAGCCAGGCTTCCGTTTTCCCATATCGCGGCAGGCGCAGTCCCGAAAGGGCCGCGCCTGCTTTTTGCATGAGTGCCTGTGGAACCGGAAATACTATCCTCACCAAATCAAGGAGGTATTTCCATGTCCGATATGTTTTGCTTTCAATGCCAGCAGACCGCCGGCGGCAGCGGCTGCATCCGCACCGGCGTATGCGGCAAGCAGCCCACAACGGCACATTTACAGGATATTCTTGTCTGCCGCCTGATCCGTCTCGCGGAGGTCTGCGAACAGAATAGCGAGCATCCGCGTGAGGTCACGCAGCTGCTCGCCGACGGGCTTTTCACCACGCTCACGAACGTCAACTTTGACGACGAGGCCATCCGCGCCTTTACCGCCCGTGTGGAGGACGCCCTGCGTTCGCACGGCGGAGACGTGCGTGAGGAGGACCCCTCATGGCTCTGGCGCGGCGAGACCGATCTGGTGTCTCTGCGCTCCACGCTGCTCTTCGGGCTCAAGGGCATGGCCGCCTATGCGCACCATGCCATGCGTCTCGGCTGCGAGGACGAGACGGTGAGCGCGTGGTTCTGCAAGGGACTTTCCGCGCTCGCACAGGAGCACAGCATCGCAGAGTGGCTCGCGCTCATCACCGAATTCGGCGAGGTGAATTTCAAGTGCATGGCGCTGCTCGACCGTGCGAATACCTCGGCCTTCGGCGATCCCGTGCCCACGCGCGTCCACACCGATATTCAGAAAGGCCCGTTCATTGTCGTTTCCGGTCACGACCTTGAGGACCTGCATCAGCTCCTCGAGCAGACCGCCGGAAAGGGCGTCCACATCTATACGCACAGCGAGATGCTGCCCGCGCACGGCTATCCGGTTCTGAACAAATACCCCCATCTCGCCGGCAACTTCGGTACGGCGTGGCAGAATCAGCAGAAGGAGTTTGCCGATCTCCCCGCACCCATTCTTTTCACCACCAACTGCATCATGCCGCCGCGTGAGAGCTACGCTGACCGCGTCTACACCACCTCGGTCGTTGGCTACAGGGGGCTGCGTCATATCGAGGCGGATGCGCAGGGCCGCAAGGACTTCTCCCCTATCATCGAGCAGGCGCTCGCCCTCGGCGGCTATAAGACCGACCGCAGCATGAGCGGCATCAACGGCGGTCACATGCTCACTACCGGCTTTGCCCACACGGCAGTCCTCGCGCAGGCGCCGCAGATCATCGAGGCCATCAAAAGCGGCGCCATCAAGCACATCTTTCTCGTCGGCGGCTGCGACGGTGCGCACCCCGGGCGCAATTACTACACGGAGTTCGTCAAGCACACGCCGATGGACACGCTCGTCCTCACCCTCGCCTGCGGCAAATTCCGCTTTAACGACCTTGACCTCGGCGAGATCAACGGTATCCCGCGCATCCTCGATATCGGACAATGCAACGATGCCTACAGCGCCGTCCGAATCGCGCTCGCCCTCGCGGATGCCTTCGGCTGCACGGTCAACGATCTGCCGCTCACACTCGTGCTGACCTGGTACGAGCAAAAGGCCGTGTGCATTCTGCTCACGCTGCTCGCCCTGGGCATCAAAAATATCTGTCTCGGCCCCACCATGCCGGCCTTTCTTTCAGAGACGGTCATCAAAACGTTGGTAGACGCCTATAACCTCCAGCCCATCACCAACCCGCAGCAGGACCTCGACGCCATTCTGCACCGCGGATAAATTCACGGGATGAAAGCAGGGGGCGGAGCCTGTTGCATAATGCAATTTTAGACCCATTAGACCCAGGCGGGAAATGTAGGTATTAAAAAAGTTTCTGCAAATTCATATTTTGTAACAGTCTCTCTTTTTCTCTCTTCTGGAAAAGAAAAGCGACGGTCTAAAGACCGTCGCTTTCATGTTGGCGCTACCTATCTTTCCGGGCCGTTTCCAGCCAAGTATTGTGGGCAGAAGCGAGCTTAACTTCCGTGTTCGGGATGGGAACGGGTGGACCCTCGCCCTAATCAGCACCAACTATTTATGTCATCGGGTCGCCCCGAAAACAACTTGTATTATATCCACAGGCTCATGCCTTGTCAAGACCTTGGTGACCCGTACCGGATTCGAACCGATGTTAAAGGCGTGAGAGGCCTCTGTCT